>Ga0075152_10000353_pt1 | contig 34942 bp, 27 predicted proteins | sample JI61114C2DNA_FD_70964 | JGI IMG/M metagenome (GOLD analysis project Ga0075152, IMG submission 70964) | Wastewater effluent complex algal communities from Wisconsin, to seasonally profile nutrient transformation and Carbon sequestration -... | ecosystem: Engineered > WWTP > Effluent > Algae...
GTCCTTCTCGCCGTAGGTGACGCGGAAGCGCTCGCCCTCGATCTTGCTGTTGAGCGAGTCATCCACCGCTTCCATGGTGATGAGCTTCGGCGTGGCGGCAGCGGCTCCGGCGGGCGCGGCCTCCGCGGTCTCTTCGGTCTTCTTGCCGCCGCGGTTGCCGGTGCAGCCGGTCAGGTTGGTGGCGGTCAGGGCGAGGGCCGTGACCAGGAATACGGGGAGGCTGATGCTTTTCATGGCTGTGTTGTCTCTTCAGGGTCGACTCAAGAAGTCACTGATCTGCGTTGGGAAATTGGACGGCCTCGCGGGCGAGCAAGGTGCTGAGCAGCTCGCCGCGCGCGACGCCCTCGCCGAGGAGTCTGCGGGTGGTGAGCAGCTCGGCGTCAATCTCGGCCGCGAGCTCCTCGACGCCGCGAAAGCCGCTGACGTGGCGGCCGTTGAGGAAGAAGCCGGGGGTGGCGTCGAGGCCGAGCCGGCGGGCGAGCAGCATGTCCTCGCGGACGGTGGCCGCGACGTCGGGGCCATCGAGGTCGGCGATGAAGCGGGCCTCGTCGAGGTGGAGATCGCGGGCGATCGCCAGGAAGGTGCCGCGGCCGAGGCTGGTGACCTCGGGCGCGAGCAGGCGGTCGGAGAACGGCCAGAACTGGCCCTGGCGGTCGGCCGCGACCGCGGCCCGGGCGGCGCCGTCCGCGGAGCGGTGGATCGGCAGGGGCAGGTGGCGAAACGCCAGCCGCAGGTCCTCGGGGTAGCGGCGGCGCAGCTCCTGGAAGCCCTCCTGGGCGGCGCGGCGGCAGTAGGGGCACTCGAAGTCCATAAAGGCGACGAGCTGGACGGGGGCGTCGACGGGGCCGAGGGCCGGGGCGTCGCCGGCCTCGACCATGTAGCGCTTGCCGGCCTCGACGCGCTGGAAGTCGGCGGGGAGGGTCTTGATGTCGACGGCGAAGCGCCCCGCGAGCTGCTGGCGGGCGGCCTCGGCGGCCGGCTCGAGCTCGATCGGGGCGAGCAGCGCCCCGGCCTGGAAGCTCGCGTAGAGATCTGCCCGCGGGGTGCCGTCGCGCAGGCGGGTCTGGGCGGCGAGGATCTCCTCCTCGAGGAGGTCGTGCCAGGCGCGCTCGTCGCGGAAGCCGACGACGGGTCGGCCGTTGACCAGGGCGACCGGGCCGAAGTAGATCCCGAGCTCGACGGCCTCGCGGCGGTGGCGGACCCGCGGGCCGCTGAAGGTGCCGAGGTCGAGGTCCTCGAGGAAGCGCGGCACGTCGAGGCCGAGCGCCTCGGCGTGGGTCTTGAGGGTCGCGCGGTCGAGCGGGGCCCCGAACAACCGGCGGTGCATCGGCCAGAACTGCCCCTGGGCCCCGGCCGCGAGCGCGGCCTCGGCCGCGCGCTCACCGTCGCCGAAGCCGGGCATGGTCAGGCTGCGCGCGATGACCCGGAGGTCGTCGCCGTGGTCCTCGAGCAGGTGGTCGAGGACCTTCCAGGTGCGGGCGCAGGGCGGGCAGGCGTAGTCGGAGAAGACGACCACGGTGACCAGCGGGGCGCTGCCGCCCAGGCCGGGGTCATCGGGCTGCACCGGTGCGAGGTAGCGGGTCTGCGGGACCGGCGACGCCTCGGTTGCGGCGGCCGGGTCCGGCTGGGGACTTGTGGGGCTCGCCGTGCAGGCGGGCAGGACCAGTCCGAGGATGAGGGAGACCAGAATTTTGGAGCGCATGCGAGACCGTCTCGAACAGGTGTCCGGTGACCGGACGTGGCAGGCGGCGGTCGCCTGCGCCTCTCCGGGACGGCCTTCGCGGGGGCGAAGGTGCGGCTGCAAGGGAACAAGCCGCGGACCCCGGAGCACGACTACGCCAGGGCGGCGCGCGGCGGGGGCGGGACGGGGCGGCTGTGGTGCGAGGCGGGATCGGGGTCGTCGCGCGCGCGCAGGGTGCGGGCGCGGGCCAGCAGGGGCTGCAACGCGGCGTTGTGGCGCGCGAGCAGGCCGCTGGACGGGGCCGGGGCGACCTGGGCGGAGTGCGGCCGCGGCACATTGCCGTGCCGCATTTGGCCGCAGTCGTCGCGCGCCGGGTCGCAGACCTGACGCGAGTAGAGCTGTTCGAGCAGGCGGGAGCAGGTGCCGCGCGACATCAGCAGCATCGCCGGGTCGGTGACGAGGCCGGCGAGCAGGTCGCCGCCGCAGAGGACATCGTCCTCTTCGCTGTCCTCATCACCGCAGATACCGACGCCGCCGAGCAGGTCGAGCAGGCGCGCGTGCAGGTCCGACTGGTCGGCCTCGGGCATGCTTGGCGGGGTCGCCAGGGCGGCGGGCACCGACGCCGCGCCGCTCACACCGATCCATAAGGACAGGAGGAGCAAGCAGCGGAGCAATGTACGCAGGGCGGCCACGAGGAGATCCGTCTGAGGCTAGGCGGTTTGCTGAAACTGCGCAAGCGGCAAGCTATTTCATGCCGGTCTTGCGCTGAGTCACATATGTTGGCGCCGGGACTGACTGGCCCTCGTCGACTCGAGCCGCCGCGCCTCGGGTGGAGGCCGGGCGTCGAGTGAGCAGCGGAAAACACAGAAGGCCCGATACCGCGAGGGGACCGGGCCTTCACACTTGAGCGGGAGACGAGACTCGAACTCGCGACATCAACCTTGGCAAGGTTGCGCTCTACCAACTGAGCTACTCCCGCACTCAGGGGAGGCGGAAGGTAAGTCAGAGGCCCGGAGCAAGTCAAGGGCGTTTTTCGGCGACGGTGAAAAAAAATTCGGAGCCGAGTGGCCGAGGCGCGCGCGCTTGGGGCTTGACGCGGTCTCGGGGTTTGGGTACACACCTGCGCCCGTGGCCCGCGAGGGTCCCGGACACCGTCATTCCGACTTAGCTCAGTTGGTAGAGCAAGCGGCTGTTAACCGCTGGGTCGTAGGTTCGAGTCCTACAGTCGGAGCCACTTCTTGTAAGGCCTGGGCAGGCGAGCCGAGCACGCGACAAGCGCGCCTCGACTCGCCTTTTCCGCGTTCAGAGCGCGCCCGGCGGCCCTACGCTCCGGACGTCGTGGGCACGTGCGCCGCGTAGAGGTCGTTGACGAAGGTGATCAGCGCGGCCTCACGGCCCGCGGGCGGCAGCGCGTCGAGCAGCGCGTTGATCCCCGCCATGCGCGTGGGCAGCTGACCGTCGCGCACGCCCACGAGCGCGAGCGCCTGGGTGAAGCTCTCGGCGGACAGCGCCGTGAAGTCCATGCTCGCGGCCGCCTGCAGCAGCAGCGCCAGGCCCGGGTCGGCCGGCTGCGTGCGCGCCTCCTCGGCCGCCGCGCGCAGGTCGGCGAGGAAGCGGTCCGCGACCGCCAGGTGGCCCGCGGAGATCGTCAGGTGCAGGTTGGTCGGCGAGCCGCGGCCCTGCAGCTGGGGCTGGACCAGCCAGCCGCGGGCCTTCATCGCGTCGACGATCGCGAAGGCCGCCGGGGCGCCGCCCTCCGCCGTGAACGCGACGAGGCTCATCTCCGGGGTGCCGAGCACGCGCAGGCCCGGCACGGCGGCGACGCCGGCGACGATCTTGCGGCTCGCCTCGAGGGTGCGCCGCGCGAGCTCGAGGTAGCCGGCGTCGCCGAGCGCGCGCAGCAGCGCCCACGCGGCCGCGATCGGCCCGCCCGACTTGGTGCTCTGCACGGTCGCGTTGACGACCGTGTAGCCGGTCCAGTCGGCGCAGGCGTAGAGCTGATGCCGGCGCAGCTGCTTGTCGCGGTAGAGGATCAGCGAGGCGCCCTTCGGCGCGTAGCCGTACTTGTGCAGGTCCATCGAGATCGACGTGACCCCCGGCACCGACAGGTCGAAGGCCGGGACCGGCGCCCCGAGTCGGCGGAAGTACGGCAGCAGGAAGCCGCCGATGCACGCGTCGACGTGCATCAAGATCCCGCGTCGCAGCGCGAGCGCGCCGATCTCCGCGATCGGGTCGATGACGCCGTGCGCGTAGCTGGCGGCGGAGGCGGCGATCAGCACGGTGTTCGGGGTGATCGCCGCCTCGATCGCCGCGACCTCGGCCTTGAAGGTCTGCGGGTCGACCGGCGTGCGGACCACCGTGAGCCCGAGGTAGTGCGCCGCCTTGTGCAGCGACGCGTGGGCCGTCACCGGCAGCACCAGCTCGGGCGCGGTCACCTCGGGCCGGTGTACCCGGGCCCAGTCGCGCGCGGTCTTGACCGCGAGGATCAGGCTCTCGGTGCCGCCGCTGGTGAAGCTCCCCGCCGCCTCCGGCCCGCCCCCGAGGTGCGCCGTTGCGAAGCCGAGGACCTCGTTCTCGAGGCGGAGCAGGCTCGGGAACGCGGTCGGGTCGAGGCCGTTGCTGGCGAGGAACATTCGGTAGGCGTCGGCCGCGATCTCCGCGACCTCGCGCTCGCCGGCGTCGTAGACGTAGGCGAAGGCGGAGCCGTCGTCGGTGGCGAGGTCGTGCGCCTTCAGCTCGGTGAGGGTGGCAAAGATCTGGTCGCGGGACCATCCGGTCGCGGGCATCGTCATGGGGGGCTCGTCTCGGTTCTCGGCGGTTCGACGTGGTGGAGGAGCAGCGGCAGGCTCAGCAAAGCCAGCGCGGCCGGTATGATAGCCATGGACAGGTGGATCCCGAGCAGGGCCGTGTCCGGCTGCACGACGAGCTCGCCGGCCCGGCGCTCGAGGAAGCCGGTCGCCGCGAGCACGCCGCTCAGCAGCCAGGCCCCGGCGGCGAAGCCACCCTTCTCGCCGATGAACCACAGCGCCGTGAAGACGCCCTCGCGGCGCAGCCCGGTCGCCTGCGCGTCGACGTCGATCAGCTCGGGCAGCATCGCGAAGGGGAACACTTGCAGGCCGGCGAAGCCGACCCCGAGCAGCCCGACCTGGGCGCCGACCAGCGCGAGCGGCCCGGGCCCCGCGAAGATCAGGCTCGCCGCCATCACCGCGAAGATCAGCGCCGCGAGCACGTAGCCGAAGCGCTTGCCGCGACGCCGCGAGATCGCCGTCCACAGCGGCATCGTCACGATCGCCGGCCCGACCAGGCACACGAACAGCAGCGTGACCGCGCCCGCGTCGGCCGCGAGGGTGTAGCGCACGAAGTAAGGCACGGTCGCGAGCACCAGGCCGAGCGCGACGCACTGCAGCCCGTAGGCGAGCAGCAGGCCGAGGAACGCGCGGCTCTCCAGCGCGACGCCGATCTGCGCGCGCAGCCCGAGCGTGTGCGCGACCGCCTCAGTACGCGGCGCGTCGCGGGTGCCGAAGAACGCGACCAGCATCGCTATCAGCGTCACCAGCGCGAGCACGACCGACATCTGCAGGTAGCCGGCCGCACCTCCGCCGCCGGCCTCGATCAACATCGGCGCGAGCGCCCCGGCGGCGAGGATGCCGAGGGTGACGAAGGCCATGCGGTAGGCGACGAGGGTGGTCCGCTCGTGGTAGTCGGCGGAGATCTCCGCGGGCATCGCCGCGTAGGGGACCTGGAACAGGGTGAAGGCCGTCGCGGCGGCGCAGAAGGCGAGCAGCACCCAGACGAAGGCGAGCGTCGGGTCGCCGACCGGCGCGGCGAACAGGGCGACGAAGCAGGGCGGCAGCGTCAACGCGCCGGCGAGCAGGAACGGTCGCCGCCGGCCCCAGCGGCTGCTCGTGCGGTCCGACCAGGCGCCGACGATCGGGTCGGTGATGATGTCCCACAGCTTCGGCACGAGCACCGCGAGCCCGGCGAGCCCGGCCGGCACGGCGAGCGTGTCGGTGAGATAGAACAGCAGGAGCAGCCCCGGGATCGTGCTGAAGATCCCTGCGCCGACGGAGCCCGCGCCGTATGCGATGCAGAGGCGGCGACGAAGCGGCGGAGCCGACACCTCGCCACGCTACCACGACCGCCGCCCAGGTCCTCCGCGACATCCCTCATTCCTGCGATCGCCCGGCGAATCCTCGCACGCCCGCTCCCGAGTGCTCGGCGCGAGTTCGGGGTCTCGCCGGCCCTCCGCTACGACCGCGACCTCGCCGGGCGCTCGAGGTTGTGCGCCAGCAGGCGGGCCAGCAACTCGTCGTCCGCGAGCTCCTCCGCCCAGCCGTAGGCGGCGAGCACCGCCCGGTCGAGCGCGTCGTGGGCCGCGCTCAGCCACGCCGGCCGCGCGTTGTACAGCGCGGTCAGGGTCCGGGTCGTGGCCGACTCCACCTCCGCGGCGAGCCAATCGCGCCGGGCCGCGTCCAGCGCCGCGGCGGCCGCGGCGATCGCCCGCTGGTGCTCGCGCTGCGCGGCGTTCAAGGCGGCGTCCGGGGTCGACAGCGGCCACGGGAAGGGGAAGGTCTCGAAGGTCGTCGTCGGGGTATAACGCGGGTCGTTGCCCACGCCGAGTCGGGTGCCCATCCGCAACGACCACAGCTCGTGCGCCCGCGAGTGCAGCACGCCGAAGAGATAGTCGTCGTCGCGGGCGACGACGATCAGCTGGTGATCGGGCAGGGTCGGGCTGCGGAGCCACACGAAGATGCGGTGCCTGCCGACCGTCGGCGTGGCGATGAACCGCCGCAGCGGCTGGATCGCCGCCCGCAGGCCCGGCCGGGCCTCGACGTGGATCCACCAGCGCTCGCGGTACGACGCGCGCTTGTTGGTCCGCCGCCCCGGCAGCACCTGCGCGCGCACCTGCGCGAAGGGTCGCAGATATCGGGCCGCCTCCGCCTCGCTCATGTCGACGCCGAAGTCGATGATATGGCGCCCACGCGCGCGACCCAGCACGTCGCGTCCGTTCACCCACGGGACCACGACGTCGCTATTGGGGCGGCCGTCGGGGTTGCCGGCGGCGAGCAGCGCGGCGGCCTGCTCGCGCGAGATGTCGAAGGCGCCGCCCTTGGTGTCGCCCATGAACGCAACACCGAGGTTCTCGAGCAGTCGCCGGGCCCGAGTCAGGTCGGCGCACTCGTCGGGGCCGCCGGACAGGTCGGCGCGGATGACCGCGACGGCGGCGCCATCGAGGGTTCGTCGGGTCTCGCTGCCGTCGTCCTGCCCGACGATCGAGACCCGCACGGCGGCCCCGCCGACGATCCACGGCTGGTCGCTCCAGGCCATGAAGATGTCGCCGGTGGCCTTGATCTTTTGGAGCACCTCGAGGTTCGCGCCGCCGCGGATGCCCTGCGTCGCCAGCAGTCCGGCGCGCCGGCAGCGGCCCCCGGCGATCATCTCGCGGGCCATCTCGTGGAAGTAGGTCCCGAGGTCGGCCTCGCGCGGGACCCGGCCGTCCCAGGCCTGAAACAATGCATCGACGTGGCGGTCGCCGAGCCCGGCGCGCAGCTTCTTGCCGCCGAGGAACGGCGGATTACCGACGATGAACTCCGCGTCGGGCCAGCTCGCGCGGCGCGGCTCCTGGCCCGGTCGCAGCTCGAGCAGCGCGTCCCGGCACTCGATGCCGCTTGTAGTCATCGGCGCGGCCCGATCGCCGAGGCCGTGCGCGTGCGCCCACTGGCGCTGCGCGATCCAGACCGTCGAGCGCGCGAGCGCGGCCGCCTCGGCGTTGAGCTCGATCCCCAGCACCGCCTGCGGACCGACGGCCGGCTGGACGTGGATCCCGAGGGTCGACGACGCCCACTGGATCGCCTCGAGCTCGAGGTCCATGAGCGCCTGCAACGCGACGTACAGGAAGTTGCCCGCGCCGCACGACGGGTCGAGCACCCGCACGGCCCGCAGCCGCGCCAGGAAGCCGTGCAGCGACGATCCGGGCGCGCCGCTCGTCGCCTCCGCCAGCTTCATCGCCGCGAGCTCGCGGCGCAGCGGCGCCAGCATCACCGGCCCCAGCACCCGCGAGATCGCGCCGCGATCGCTGTAGTGCGCGCCGAGCTGGCTGCGTCGCCCGGGGTTCAAGCCGCGCTCGAACAGCATGCCGAGCAGCGCCGGCTCGACGGTCAGCCAGTCGAGCCCGGCCACCTCGCGCAGCTGCGCCACGTCCTCGGCGAACAACGGCGGCGCAGCCGCGCGGACCTCCCCGTCATCCGTCGCCATCAAGCCCTGGAAGACCTCGCGGACCCGCTCCAGCGCCCGCGCGGGCCCTGCCGCCGCCTCGTCGAGGACCGCGCGCATCTGCCCCGCGGGGAGCTGCTGCGCAGCCTCGGCGAACAGGCACACGAGTAGCTGCACGAGCGCGCGCGCGACCGCGTGCGCGTCGTGCCCTCGCGCCTGCAGGCGGGCGGCGAGCGTCACGAGGTGGCCCGCGGCCGCCGCGGTGACCGGCCCACGCGCGGGCCCCGGCGCGGGCGTCTCGAGCGGCGGTGGCGTGAGCGAGGCCAGCGCGGAGATGGTACCAGCCACGCGAGCGGACGGGCGAGGCACGCACGAAACCGCGCCCGGCTCTCCTCGCTCGGGAGGGCGTCGCGGCGATATCCTCGCCGGGATGCGTCGCGCGTGGATCGTCCCAGCCCTCGCCCTCGCCTGCACGCGCGAGAACCCGGGCTTCGTGCTGGCCGGGGACGGCGGCGGCGCGTCGACGAGCGAGGCCACGACCGCCGCGCTCGCCTCGTCCACGACCGACGCGAGCACCGCGGGCACCACCGGTGAGCCCCTGCCGGTGTGTCCGAGCCGCGAGGAGCCCGCGCTCGACCTCTCCTTCACCTACAAGGGGGCGTCGCTCGAGCCGGTCGCGGGCTGCCCGCCGACGAAGTACCGGGGCCACGGCGAGCTCTCGACCAACGCCCTGACGCTGCAGGACGACGGGCTGTGCTTCGAGAACCTGGACGGGGTCTTCACGCTCGAGGTCGGCTATGTCGACGTCATGTTGCCGATCCTCAGCGGCTGCTTCGAGGTCGAGCTGGCCTGGAGCCCCGACTGCTCGGCGGTCCGCAGCGCGCTGCTGTCCTATGTGATCGCCAACCAGCGGCTCCTGCTCGCCGTCGGCGTCATCGGCAGCGAGCTCGCGCCGTCCGGGGCGCCGCCCGAGCTCAGCCCGCGCCTGGTGCTCGCCGACGCCTGCAGCTGCGACCCCGACGCCGGGCCCTGCTGCCCGTCCGACGAGGGCCCGGCGCCCGGCGGCTATGGGCTGGACTTCGAGGCCGCCGGCGTCGTGCTCCGGCCCGGCGACGACGCCACGATGATCACGCTCGGCGACTTCAACTACAACCTGCGAAACCTCCGCTCACACATGCACGCCGACTGCGTCGACGCCCCGCTGCACCTCGACTGGTACGCCGTGCGCGTCGAATGACGAGCCCGCTGAGGCCGAGGCGCCGGCGGCGCTGTCGCCACATGTCCCTTTGGACATATGAATGGAGCGGAGCCTTGCACGCCCCCGGGGCCGGTGCGACCCTCGGGGGTGTTTCGCATCCGCCGGATCCACGACGACCTCCTGCCCGTCAACGCCGGCGCGCTGACGCAGATCCAGGCGATGCTGCGGATCCAGTTCCCGGGGCTGCGGGCCCATCAGGTCGACGAGCTCCCGGCGCAGCTGCGCGACCCGATGGCGTTCCGCTTCCGCACCGTCGTGTTCGTCGCCGAGCGCGGCCTCGCCGTGCGGGGCTTCGCCGTGGCGATGCACGCCCCGGACCTCGACTTCTGCTTCCTCGACTTCATCTCCACCGCGCCCGGTGACACGGGCCGCGGGGTCGGCGGCGCGCTCTACGAGCGGGTCCGCGACGAGTGCCGCCAGCTCGGCGCGATCGGCCTGTTCTTCGAGTGCCTGCCCGACGATCCGGCCGAGCTCGCCGACCCGGCGACGCTGCCCGCGAACCGCGCCCGGTTGCGCTTCTACGAGCGCTACGGGGCGCGGCCGCTGGCGGGGACCGCCTACAACACGCCGACCAGGCCGGACGAGCGCGACGTCCCCTATCTGGTCTTCGACGACCTCGGCAGCGGCGAGCCGCTGCGCCGCGAGGCCGCGCGGGCGATCGTCCGGGCGATCCTCGAGCGAAAGTACGAGTGGCTGTGCTCGCCGGAGTACGTCGATCAGGTGGTCGCGTCGATCGTCGACGACCCGGTGCGCCTGCGCCCGCCCCGCTACGCGCGCGCGCCGACCGAGCGCCGGGCCTCGCCGCCGCTCCCCCTCGACCTGCGCATCCCGCTGGTGATCAACGAGCGCCACGAGATCCACCATATCCGCGAGCGCGGCTACGTCGAGGCCCCCGTGCGCATCCCGGCGATCCGGCGGGAGCTCGACCGACTCGAGGCCTTCATCCCGGTCGAGCCGCGGGCCTTCCCCAGGTCGCATATCCTCGAGGTCCACGCCCCCGACTTCGTGAACTACCTGCAAAAGGTCTGCAGCGACCTGCCCGAGGGTCGCAGCGTCTATCCCTACGTCTTCCCGATCCGCAACGCCACCCGGCCGCCCACCGACCTGGCGATCCGCGCCGGCTACTACTGCATCGACACCTTCACCCCGCTGCACCGAAACGCCTGGCTCGCTGCCCGTCGCGCCGTCGACTGCGCCATGACGGCCGCCGCCCACATCCTCACCGGCTCGCGCCTCGCCTACGCCCTCGTGCGCCCCCCAGGACACCACGCCGAGCGCCGCAACTTCGGCGGCTTCTGCTACCTCAACAGCGCCGCCGTCGCCGCCAACTTCCTGTCCAGGTCCGGCACCGTCGCCATGCTCGACGTCGATTATCACCACGGCAACGGCCAACAAGACATCTTCTACGAGCGCTCCGACGTCCTCACCCTCTCCCTGCACGGCCACCCCCGCTTCGCATACCCCTACTTCACCGGCTTCGAGGACGAGCGCGGCGCCGGCCCGGGCGAGGGCTATAACCATAACTTCGCGCTCCCCGAGACCCTGGCCGGCCCCGCCTACAGCGTCCACCTCGAGCGCGCCCTCGCCGAGGTCCGGGCGTTCCGGCCGCGCTTCCTGGTCGTCTGCCTCGGCCTCGACCCGGGCAAGGGCGACCCGACCGGCAGCTGGACGCTCGGCGCCGCCGACTTCGAGCGCAACGGCCGGAACATCGGCGCGCTCGGCCTGCCGACCCTGGTGGTCCAGGAGGGCGGCTACCTGACACGAAGCCTCGGCACGCACGCGCGCTCGTTCTTCCGCGGGCTGTGGGAGGGCGCGCACCGCCGCCGTCTGCGGCCCGGCGAGTGAGCGGGTGTCACTTGAGCGGGACGCAGCGGGCGAGGAGGGCGTCGCGGATGGCCTCGCCGCCGGCGGGGACGCTGTCCATCTCGTGCGGTGCGCCGGTGATGAAGTCGATGTCGACGACGGCATCGGCGTCGGCGAGGGCGTCGTGGAGGGCGGTGGCCAGCGGCTCGTAGGCGCCGGGGTCGTCCTTGCCGATCAGGAAGTGGATGGGGAGGGCGCCGAGCCCGGCGATGTCGGGGCCGACGGCGGGGCTGCGTTCGGCGAGCAGCTCCAGGTCGCCCGGTTCCGGCGCGCTGCAGCGGGGGGTCTCGGCGAATGAGCGGTCCATCAGCGCGCGCGGACCATTGCCCAGCTGGCAGCTCATGCTCGCGCAGTCGGGGCAGTTGGCGAGGTGCAGGGCCTCGCACGCGGCCGGCCAGTCCGGGTCCGACTCGCCCTGGCAGGCGAGGTCGAGGCGGTGGAACGGGCCCGAGGTCGGCATAGCGAAGTCGAGCGACGGGCCGGCGTCTTGCCAGGTCAGGGCGAAGCCGAGCTCGGCGCTGCCGCCCGAGTTCCCGGTGGCGCACAGCGGGCCGCTCGCCGGGGGGTTGGCGCGCAGGTGACGGATCAGCGCGCCGAGCCGACAGGCGGCCTGCTGCGGGCCGTCGGTCGCGCCGGTGAACCATCCGGCGGGCCATCGCCGGTCGACGATCGTGTAGCCGACGCCGAGCAGCGCCTTGGCCTGCGTGAAGTTGTAGAAGCCGGTGCCCTCGCCGCCGCTGCCGAACAGGATCGTCCCCTTCGACGGGACCCCGCCCGCGGCCTCGTAGATCGCAAGCTCGACGATCGCGGGCGCGAGACCCTCGCAGGTGACCTCGTGGCGCTCACAGCGGGTCGCAGCCCCGGGCGACTTCTCGCACGGCACATCGAGCAACACCACCGATTCATCCGCGGCGTCGCCGGTCGTGCCCGGCTCTCCCGTCGTGCCCGGCTCTCCCGTCGTGATGCCCATCGTGGTGCCCACGGTCGTGCCCGGCTCTCCGGTCGCGCCGGTCGTCGGGGTCGAGGTCGCGGTGGAGCCAGTGGATGCGTCGGTCGATGCGCCGGTCGATGTGTCGGTCGATGTGTCGGTGCCGGTCGATGTGCCGTCCGTGGCGGTGGTCGAGCCGCTGTCGCCTGGGCAGGCGACGAGGAGTGCGAGCAGGCAGAGTAGGCGCGTCGATGGGGTCATGGTCAGGTGCCGATTCGAATCATCATACAGGGATCGGTCGATCATCGGTCGCGCTGGATCGCGCCGCGCCGGTGCTGACCCCCGCACCGCTTGCCCGGCGGAGCCCGGCGTGCGAGACCTCGAGCACGATGCCTCGCCGCGACCGCCTGACCATGCTCCTCGCCTACGTGGCGGCCGCGTCGCTCGCCGCCCTGCTGTGGCGCCAGCTCCCCGACGTGACCCTGTGGGCCCGCACCCTGATCACAAGCCTCGCCGCGACCGGCCTGCTGTGGCTGGTCGGGGTCCTTCGCGGCAACCCCAGCGTCTTCGACCCCTACTGGAGCGTCGCGCCGATCGCCGTCGCCGCCGCGTGGGCCAGCGACCCGGTCAGCGCGCCCGCCTGTGTCGCGCGGCAATTCCTGGTCCTGTGCCTGGTCGGCGCCTGGGGCCTGCGCCTCACCTATCACTGGTGGCGCACCTTCACCGGCCTGGCCCACGAGGATTGGCGATACACCGACATGCGACGCGCGAGCGGCCGCCGGTTCCCGCTCGTCAACCTGGTCGTCATCCACCTGTCACCGACGCTGATGCTGCTGCTGGCCTGCGCCGCGGCTTATCCGGCGCTCGTCACCGGCGCGGGCCCGCTCGGCCCGCTGGACCTGCTCGCGGCGCTGTGGACCCTCGCGGCGATCGTGCTCGAGGCCCGCGCCGACCGCATCATGCGGGCATTTCGCGCCGGGCCGCGCGCGCCCGGTCAGATCTGCGAGGCCGGCCCCTGGGGCTGGCTGCGTCACCCCAATTACCTCGGTGAGATCGGCTTCTGGTGGGGCCTCTACCTGTTCTCGGCCGCCGCCGAGCCCGCGGCCGAGTGGGCCGCCCTCGGGCCGCTCGTGATCTCGGCGCTGCTCATTCTATACAGCGCCCCTGCCCTCGATCGCCGGATGGCCCGGCGCTATCCGGCCTACCGCGCGTACATGCGGCGCGTGCCCTCGCTCTTGCCGCAGCGCCCGCGGCCGAGGACCTGAACTGGTCGGCCTGGGCGGCCTGGCTGGACTGCGTGGACTGCGTGGACTGCGTGGACCAGTAGATCGCCCCTCACAGGTCCGCGGTCACAGGTCCGCGATGCAGCCGGCGAGCAGCGTGCGCGAGGGGGTGTCCACCATCTCGAACACGATCTCGCGCGGCGTCACGGACGTCCGCCGAGTCCGGGGCTGCGCCCGCGCCTGCGCCCGCGCCTGCCATCGCGTGCGCACGCGCGACCACCACGGGCGCGGCACGGGTCGGCTGGTGCTCAGGTCCGCGGGCGAGGGCTCGTGCGCCTCGTCCTCCGCCGCCCGGTAGAGCAGCAGCGCGAAGCCGGCGGACAGCAGCACCAGCGAGGTCAGCATCAGGGCGGGAGAGAGCAGCGACATGGCGGGCCTCCGGGAGACACCGCCAGTGGAGCAAGCTTCGGGCCAGGTCGAGAAGTCGAGGTGCCGCGGCTCTGGCGGCTGTCAAGGCCGCGACGTCGGCGCTGTCACGCGACCCGGCTGTCGCGGCGCCGCCGGCAGACGAGCGGCAAGAGCAGCAGCATCCAGCCCGCGGGCGCGCCCTGTCGGCTGCGACATCCGCAGCCGCCCTCTTCCGCGTTCATGTCGGCGGTGTCGACGGGAGGACCCGAGGTGGTCGACTCGCCGGCCCCGCTGGACGCCTCGCCGGTGGTGGGGAGGTCGCCGGTGGTGGGGAGGTCGCCGGTGTCGTCGGGCTCGACCATCCCGACCTGGACGACGACGGGAGCGGACTCGGTGATGAGCCCGGCCGCGTCCTCGGCCACCGCGACGATCTCCCAGGTGCCCTTCGGGAACTTCACGGCGGGGAACTGGTAGGGGAACTGATCGTCGACGATCATCTGTTCCTCGCCATTGATCTTGATGCGCACGACCTTGACGCCCCAGCCGTCGCCGTCCTGGGCGTCGATCTCGATCGGGGTCTCGAAGGTGCTCAGATCGGGATGGACGCCGTCGAGCGGCACGACGATCTGGATCGTCGGCGGGCTATCGTCGGGGATGGCGTCGAAGCCCGCGCCGCAGGTCTTGCTGGAAGAATTCCTGGGGGTCCCGGGGCACCAGTTGCCGTATTGACCGAAGCCCTCGCCCGGCTCGGCCGCGTAGAAGTCGGTGCAGCGGAAGGTCGGGTTCCAGGTCCCGTCCAGGTCGTGGCACGGGGTGACGTCGATGCCGGACTCGGCCTCGATCCACGGCACCGCGTGCCAGGCCAGCGAGTGGGTGCCGATCCCTCCGCAGTTGCCGGTCAGCGTCGAGGCGATGCCGAACACGTGCCAGCTGCCGTCGGGGTAGCGGACGAAGGCCGGGCCGCCCGAGTCGCCGGGGCAGATCCCCGGCTCACCGAGCCCGCCGACGTCGGCGCTCATGCTGTAGACCTGACGGATCGGCGTCAGCCCCCAGTCCTTGATGCCGGAGTTGCCGTTCTGCTCCTGGATCCCGTAGCCGGTGATCGCCGCCATCGCCCCCTTCGCCACCGCCTCGGTCTCGCAGCCGTACACGATCGGCGTGATCGGGATGTCGGTGATCGGCTGTGCGAGCCGGCAAAACGCCCAGTCGTGCTCCTGGTCGCTGACCCCCTGATAGTCGGGGTTGGTCATGCACAATTCGGTCTTGATCGTCTTGAACGGCGTGCTGATGTCCTCGCCGAACAGGATCTTCGGGTTGCCGCCACCGCAGTGCGCGGCGTACATGACCACCCGCGGGTGCACCAGCGTGCCGGTGCACAGCGAGCCGTTGTTGGCGACCGCGACCGCCGTCGGCCACGCGCAGTCGGCCACCGGCTGACCGCCGAAGATCGGCTGAGGGTCGGGCATCGAAGCGGTGATAGCGGGATCCGCGCGGGCGACATCGGCCCAGCCTCCACACACAGCCATCACCGCCAGAACGAGCTTCAAGGACAGGCGCATCGGCGCAGCATGACACAAGCGGGCCCCACCTCGCCCCCCCAAAATGCTGACGGCCGGGCCGCGGCCGGCGTATCATCGCGCGGCTTCTCGGTCGCCCTCGCCTTCCTCCTTTCTTGCCGTCCGTCCCTCCCCTGGAGAACCCGATGCATCCATGCCTCTCGTGGCTCACCCTCTCGATGCTGACCGCCGCCCCCACGGCTGCTCCTGCGGCCGGCCCAGCGGTGGGCGCAGCGGCTGCGCCTGCAGCCCCTTCAGCCGACAAGGCCCCCGTAGATCCCTCGGCCGTCACCGTAGATCCGGAGGCGCGAGCCGAACAGGCCGCCGCGCTCTATTCGCAGCGCAAGTACGCCGAGGCCGCGGTGGTCCTCGAGGACCTGTGGACCAGCATCCATGAGCCGCGCGACCTGTTCAACGCCGCGCTGGCGCGGCTGGCCATCGGTCACCGGGCCCAGGCGATCCGCTACTGGGAGATCTATTTACAACAGCCGAACATCCCCGCAGACGGCCGAGAGCAGGCGCTCGGGCGCATCAAGAAGGCCCAGGGCGCGAGCGTGGGCGTCAACCTGCGGCTGATGCCGGCCGCGGTCGCGGAGGTCGGCGTTCGCTACCGGTTGACGAGGATCCCGGTCGACCCCAAGGACGTCCGGCCCGCGCTCGAGATCGAGCTCCCGGCCGGCGCCCCGGAGTTCAGCGCCGGCGGTCGCACGGTCTATCTCGACGCCGGCCGCTGGCAGCTCACGATCGAGGCCCGCGGCTACCGGAGCGCCATCCAGGAGCTGACGATCAGGACCGGACAGGCCGGCTTCGTGAAGGAGGTCGTGCTCGCCTCCGACCCGCTGTTCCGCCAGGCGACCTTCCAGGTCGACCCGCCGGAGGCCATCGCGGCCGGTGCCAGCGTCACGCTGCGCCGCATGACCCTCGCGGCCCAGCCGATGCAGTGTCCGCTGACCCCCGCCGGCAGCTGCTCGCTCAAGCTCGAGCCGGGCGACTGGGAGGTCGTCGTCGCCGCCCCGGGCTACCAGCGCTACGCGGAGAAGGTCTCGCTCGGGGCCCAGCCGACCGCGAGCTTCGCGGTCGCGCTGATGCCGACGGTCGCCGTATCCCCGCCAGTGCCCGCACCGGCAGCCGCGACCCCGACGCCCGCGGTCGCGGGTGAGCCGGTGCAGGTCGCCGAGGCGCCGCCCCAGCCGACCGTGCCCGAGGTGGTGCCGCGTGCGGTGCGGGTCAAGGTGTCGACCGGGCTGATCGCCAGCGGGATCCCCATCTTCATCGGCGGCCTCGCGCTCGGGGTCACCGGCAGCAACAGCTTTCAGGACAAGGTCACCGCGGGCGCCACCACCGGGGAGCTGCTGCCGGCCATCCGTACCCGCAGCGCCGGCCTCGGCATGGTCGGCGCCGCCGTCGGCCTGTGGACCACCGGCCTCACCGCCGAGTACGACGTGAAGCCCGTCGTCTGGTACGCCGAGATGGGCGTAGGTGGCGCCTTCCTGCTGTCTGGCGCCGTCTGGGCCGGGCTGTCCACGCGCCGCTGGAATCAGGACCAGATCGCCGACATGCGCTGCACCAACAGCGACGGCGTCGACTGCTTCGCCAGCCATCGCATGGGCGCCGCCTTCTTCCTCGGGGCCGGCTCCGCCATGCTGGTCGGCTCCACCATCGGCCTCCTCGTCCGTCGCAAGTACCAGCGCGCCCAACCCCGCACCGCCCTCAGCCCCTACTTCGCCGGCATCGGCGGCGCCGGGCTCATGGTCCAGGGCCGCTTCTAGGACCTCGACCGACGAGGCTCGAGGAGCCCTGCACATGTGAGCCCTGCCGCATCGGCGCCCTGCCCGGCCGCGTCCACATCGGGACAGGTCGGGATAGGATGCGTCGATGATGGTACGTCTTGCCCGTGTATTGATGCTCCCTCTGACCGGCGCCGCCCTGCTCGGCGCCTGCACCGAAGACCCGAATGATGACCCGAGCGCGGGCACCACGGGCGAATCGGCCGCATCGACCACGGGTGACGCGCCGACGACCGCCGCGGACGCCTCGACGGGCGGCGACACGGGCGGCGAGACCGGCACGCCGACGACCGGCACGCCGACGACCGGCGAGGACTCGAGCACCGGGGCGGGCAGCGACACGGACACGGACACGGACACCGACACCGACACGGGTGAGCCCTCGCAGTGGGACGGCGAGCCCTTGCCGGCGGCGGACGACGGCGTGTGGACCTGGGTCGACTTTCCGGAGGCGCAGTGTCGCGACGGCAGCGCGACCGGCATCGGCGTGCGCTACGGCAGCGGCAGCGGCGTGGCGATCTACTTCGAGGGCGGCGGGGCCTGCTTCAACACCCTCACCTGCCAGGCCAACCCGAGCAGCTTCAACGGCGGCGACTTCAACTCTTACGCCAAGAACGCGAACGGCGGCATCTACGACGCCAACAACCCGGACAATCCGCTCGCCGACTGGACCTTCGTCTTCGTCCCCTATTGCACCGGCGACGTGCACGCGGGCGCCCGTCCCGACGCCAGCATCGCCGGCGTCGGCGGCACCCAGCAGTTCGTCGGCTACCTCAACGTCGAGAAGTACCTCGAGCGCATCGTCCCGACCTTCATCGCCGACACCGATCACGTGCTGGTCACCGGCCAGAGCGCGGGCGGCTTCGGGGCCGCCTTCAACTATGACCGCATCGCCGACGCCTTCCCCGGCAAGAAGGTGACCCTGCTCGACGACTCCGGCCCGCCGATGTCCGACGCGTTCATGGTCCCCTGCCTGCAGAAGATGTGGCGCGACGCCTGGGGCCTCGACGACACGATGCCGGCCGACTGCGCCAACTGCTTCCCGGCCAACGGCGGCGGCATCGTCAACCTCGGGCGCTACCTCGGCAACAAGCACACCGGCCAGAAATTGGGCCTGATCTCCTCCGTCGGCGACAACACGATCCGCTTCTTCTTCGGCTTCGGCAACGACAACTGCACCGCCCTCCTGCCGAGCACCACCGTCGAGCGCTTCACCATGGGCCTCAACGACCTGCGCGACAACTGGCTCGACAAGCCCGACGACACCTGGGGCACCTTCTACCTGTCCGGCGAGCAGCACACCTGGATCACCGGCGGCAGCTTCACCAGCGCCACCAGCGGCGGCGGCGTCAAGCTCATCGACTGGGTCCGCGACCTCCTCGACGGCGCCGTCGCCAACGTCGAACCCTGAGCCCACAGCCCCGGGGCGGCGAGGGCCCACACAGGCAGTAGCCCGCGGGCCTGCTCGCCCCGCAGACCGCCGAGCAGATCCGCGTAGCAGCGCCCCAGCTGTACCAGGGAGCGATGCGATGACGCTACGAACCTACAAGACCCCCGAAGGCTTCAGGACCGCACTGGAGCAGCGGATCCACAAACGGGCCGAAGACCTCAAGAGAACCTTCGAACGCGAACGGACCCTGCTGGTATTCGACCGCCTGCTCGGACGGATCGGCCAAGAATTCGGCGACTCCGCAACACTGAAAGGAGGCTTCGCCCTCGAGCGACGGCTGGCCCGCGCGCGGACCACCAAAGATGTCGACCTACGGATGGTGGGATCACCTGCGAATGTGCTTCAGCGTCTGCAAGCAGCTGGTCGACTGGACCTCGGCGACCGCATGCGCTTCGAGATCATACCCGACCCTAAACATCCTGAAATCACCGGAGCGGGCGCGAAGTATGGCGGACCACGCTTCTTGGCGGTGTGTCAGATCGCCGCCAAGAACTTCGGCACCCCCTTCGGCATCGATATCGGCTTCGGCGACCCGGTCTTCGGCGAGTTCGACACGATCACCGCCCCGGACGTCCTCGACTTCATCGGCGTGCCACCGCCGGTGATCCGCGTATATCCCGTCGAGACCCACCTCGCCGAGAAACTGCACGCTTACACGATGCGCTATGCCGACCACAACTCGAACTCGCGGGTCAAAGACCTCCCGGACCTGGCACTACTGGCCACGATGCGCCCCCTGCGATCCGACGCCATCCGCGCGGCGCTAGCTCAAACCTTCAAGCACCGCGCCACGCACGAGGCACCGCCCGGCGCTTCCTCGACCCCGTGCTGTCCAGCACCGACCTACGCCAGTGGTCACCGTCGGACTGGACCTGGTCGCCGGTCTCCACGCCGGCCTGAACCGCCGCCGCCCCCGCTCAGCTCAGGAACCTGAAGTACAGATAGACGTGGGCGATGGCCACGCTGCCGAGCATGAGCGGGAAGGCGAGCTTGGTGTAGGTCAGGAACTTGAAGGATACGCCGTCGCGCTCGGCGAGGCCGGCGACGGTGAGGTTGGCGCTGGCCCCGACCAGGGTGCCGTTGCCGCCGAGGCAAGCGCCGAGGGACAGGGCCCACCACAGCGGCATGAGGCCCTCGGCGCCGCCCATGCTCGGCGCCATGTTCTTGATCATCGGGATCATGGTCGCGACGAAGGGGATGTTGTCGATGATCGCGGAGAGGATCGCCGAGGACCACAGGATCGTCAGCGCCGTGACCGTGGGGTCGCCCGCCGTGAGCCCCATCAGGCCCTGCGCCAGGTGGCCGAGCAGGCCGGCGTGCTCGACGCCGGCCACGACCATGAACAGCCCGACGAAGAAGAAGATGGTGATCCACTCGACCTCGCCGAAGACCTCGTTCACGTGCGTCGACTGGGCCTCCGAGTGGTGCCCGCGGATGTAGAGGTACATCAGCACCGCCGCCCCGAACATCGCCACGGTCCCCGGCTCGAGGCCGGTCGCCCGCGCGGTCACGAAGCCGGTGATCACCAGCGCCAGCACCGAAAGCGACTGCCACAGCAGCTTGTGGTCGGTGATCGCGTCGGCCGGTCGATAGTCGAGGACCCGCGCGCGCGCCGCGTCGCTCGCGTGCATCCGCCGGCCCCAGATCAGGTGGGTCGCCAGCAGCTGGAGGCCCATGATCACGACGACCACCGGGCCCAGGTTCTGCACGAAGTCGTTGAACGACAGCCCCGTCGCCGAGCCGATGAGGATGTTCGGCGGGTCGCCGATCAAGGTCGAGGTCCCGCCGATGTTCGAGGCGAACACCTCCGCGAACAGGAAGGGGTACGGCTGCACCTCGAGCTCGCGCGCAACCATCAGCGTCACCGGCGTCACCAGCAGCACCGTCGTCACGTTGTCGAGCAACGCCGACAAGATCGCCGTCACCACCGACAGCATCACCATCAGCTTCCACGGCACGCCCTCGGCCCGCCGCGCCGACCAGAACGCGACATACTGGAACACGCCGCACTTTCGGGTGATGTTGACGAGGATCATCATCCCCGTCAAAAGCGCGATCGTATTGAAGTCGACCCCGCGGATCGCCGCCTCCTGATTGAGCACGCCGAGGCAGATCATCAGCCCGGCGCCGAGCAGCGCCACGACCGCCCGATTCACCTTCTCGGTCATGATGACCGCATAAGTCATGAGCAGGAGGGCCGTCGATACCCACAGCGGGTCGAGGCCGAAGATCACGTGAGGTGCGTCGTGCATGAGGCTGTCCCCGAGGAAATGCTGCAAGTGAAGGCTCGCCGCCACCGGGCCGGCGCGCGCGGCTTACCGCAGCCGCTCCACGCTTGCCAAGCTCCGGCGTGTGAGTTTTGAACGCCGTTTCATTTGGTCGCAACGCCGCCCCGCGCGACGGCGGCCTCCCCGCGCGACCGCCGGTCGCAAGCACGATCCACGCCCTCGCCGATGGCGCTACCCTCGCCAGAGGCACGCCATGGACGAAATTCTCTCGAGCTCACCACGAGTCCCCCGCGAGGCCTTGCGCGGCCTGATGGGCCGCGACGACGGCCCGGCCCGCGCCCGCCTCCTCGCCTCGCTCGTCGTCTTCGCCGCGTCGGTGGCGGCGACCGGGGCGCTCGCCGCGGCCGGCGACCCGCTGTGGCTCGCCTCGGCGACCGTCGGCGGCCTCGCCTACGTCACCCTCTTCCCGCCGCTCCACGAGGCCGGCCACGGCACCGCCTTCGCGTCGCCGGCGCTCAACCGCGCGACCGTCTGGCTGTGCGCCGCGCTGATGCTGCAGGCCCCGAGCTTCTTCCGCGAGTTCCACTGGCAGCACCACCGCCAGACCCAGGACCGCGGCCACGACCCGGAGATCATGGCCGCGCCCGCGCTCCTGGACGGGTGGCCCAGCAATATCCTCACCTACCTGTTGCTGGTATCGGGACAGCTGCTGTGGACCGGCAAGCTGATGTTCACCGTCAGCTGCGCGCTCCTGCCGACGGCGATCTGGCGCCGCCTGTTCCCCTTCATCCGCGCCGCCCAGGCGCCCCGGGTCGCCTGGGAGAGCCGCCTCGTCCTCGCCCTCCTCGCCGCCCTGGTCGCCCTCGGCCTCGCCCTCGTCCCTGGCTTTTGGGCCATCTTGATGATCTGGCCGATCGGACATGTCTTCCTCGGCCTGTACCTGATGGCCGAGCACACCGGCCTCGCCAACGACGGCTCCCAGCTGCATCGCACCCGGACGCTGCGCACCAACGCCTGGGTCCGCTGGTGGATGTGGAACATGCCGTATCACGCCGAGCATCACGCCTACCCCGGCGTCCCCTTCCACGCCCTGCCGCGGCTGCATCGGCTGCTCGGCGACGAGGTCGAGCATCAGGTCTCCGGCTACCTCGCGTTCCACGCCGAGGCGCTCCGACGGGCCCTCGGGCTGCGCCGCTGAGCGCCGCTCAACCGAGGATGCGCCGCTTGGCCGCCGCGAACTCCTCGGCGCTGAGGCGACCGCGCTCGTGCAGCGCGGCCAGGCGCTCGAGCTGACCGGCCAGATCCTCGCCGTGGCGCGGGGTCGCCGGCTCGGTGGTGATCAACGCGGCGCTGCAGCTCGAGGCCAGCGCCGCGATCAGGCCGATGCCCATCAGCATCAGGCCGGTGGCGACCAGCCGCGCCAGGCCGCTCTGCGGCGTGATGTCGCCATAACCGACCGTCGTCGTCGTGACGATCGCCCACCACAGCGCGTTGCCGAATTCCTCGAAGGCCGGGTTGTCGCCCCGCTCGAGCGCCCATACGACCGCGGCGAGGGCGACGACCACGACCCCCGCGATCACCGCCGTATGCAACATCTTGTGCCGGTTGATCAGCACGTCCAGCACATGCAGCGCCCGGATCCGGCGCAGCGCCGTGAAGGCCCGCAGCACCCGCAGCACCCGCGCCAGCCGCATCACCTGCACGACGCGCAGCACCGCGATCGCCTCGAGGTAGAGCGGCACCATCCCGAGCAGCTCGTACCAGTGGTCACGGAGCCACGCCCGCCGCACCGGCGCCCGCCGCAGCTCGCTCGCCCAGTCGAACGCGAACACGAGCACGATCGCGAGGTCGATCGCCGCGAACACCTGAAAGCGTGGGTCGGAGAACTGGAGACTCTCCAGCTCGACCCACATCACCGGGACCAGGCTGGCCAGCGCCAGCACCGCCATGAACACGTCCCAGCCGACCCGCCGTGGCGCCTTCGACCCGTCCTCGTCGACGATGTTGCGGAGGTCCACGGCGGGCAGTGTATCATCGCGACCATGAACGAGACACAGCCGCGCGTGATCGTCTCCGTCGACGCCGGAGTCGCCGAGGTCCGCCTCAACCGCGCCGACAAGCGCAACGGCCTCGACCTGGCGATGTTCGAGGCGCTCGTCGCCGCCGGGCAGCAGGTCGCCGCCGATCGCCGCGTGCGCGCCGTCGTGCTGTCCGGCGAGGGCAAGGCCTTCTGCGCCGGCCTCGACTGGGCCGCGTTCCTCGCCGCCGGCCTCGAGGTCGGCAGCAAGCTGCTCGAGCGGAGCGCCGAGTCGCCGGCCAACCTCGCCCAGCGAGCCTGCTGGATCTGGTCCGAGGTGCCGGTCCCGGTGATCGCCGCGATCCACGGCGTCGCGCTCGGCGGCGGCCTCCAGCTCGCCCTCGCCTGCGACATCCGCGTCGCCACCCCCGACGCCCAGCTCGCGGTCATGGAGATCCGCTACGGCCTCATCCCCGACATGAGCGCCTCGAAGACCCTGCTGCGCCTGGTCCGCCCCGACCTCGCCCGCGAGCTCATCTACACCGGTCGCACCGTGTCCGGCGAGGAGGGCGCGCGCATCGGGCTCGTCACCCACCTCGCCGCTGACCCGCTCGAGCTCGCGCGCCAGCTCGCGCGCACGATCGCCGCCCAGTCGCCGCACGCGATCCGCGGCGCCAAGGCGCTGTGCAACGCGGCGCCCGAGCTGGACACCGCCGCCGCCTTCGCGCACGAGACGGCGCTCCAGATGCCGCTGCTCGGCTCGGCGAACCAGCTCGAGGCCGTGCGCGCCGTGCTCTCGCGGCGCGCCCCCGAGTTCCAGGATCCGGAGTGACCGCGAGCATTCTGTTTGTATCGACGAGAGCCCTGTGAAGGTGGCGCGCTGTTTTGCGCCGACACCGATACGCTGGGGGTCGATTCAGACACGTTGACCCGGGTGGGGCAAGAGAAGGAATGGGACGTCATTGTCGGCGGGACCTGGACGGGCGGGGGGATCTCGAGCGGTCGCCTGTGGCTGTGGGGCGACGATTTTCAGGAGTCGACCCCAAGCGACCGGTTCATCGAGATCCCCGGACAGCGGCCGTGGCAGGACCTCGCCCTCGGCGACCGGCACGCCTGCGCGATCCAGGGCGGTGAGCTCCACTGCTGGGGGGACAACCAGCACGGTCAGCTCGGCGACGGCACCACCGAGCCCCGCAGGCAGCCGCAGCGCGTCGGCAACGGCGACGGCTGGACCGACGTCACCGCCGCCGAGGATATCACCTGCGGGATCCAGGACGGCGCGCTCTATTGCTGGGGTGTAACGGCGTTCCGGTACTCACCGCAATCCAAGCAGGTGTCGCCGCCGCTGTTCACCTCGACGCCCCGCCTCGCCGACCCGCAGCGCGACTGGATCGCCGTCGAGACCAGCCCCACGCAGGTCTGCGGCCTGCGCTCCGGCGGTCGGCTCGCCTGCCGCGAGCACGCATTCTTCCGGGTGGGCGTCGACGGAAAGCCGCTGAAACCCGCGGAGCTCGAGCCGACGCCCTTCGCGCCGCCCGGGACCCGCAGGTACGGCTTTTAGCGCCGCGTGATCAGGGCCGGGGCCGGGCCGCGAGGTATTGCTGCGGCCAGGTCACCCCCGGCCCCGAATACCCCTGCTCGAGCGCGGCCCGCAGCGTGAAGTGCGGATCGATCAGGTGCGGCCGGGCCAGCGCGCACAGGTCGGCGCGGCCCGAGGCGACGATGGTATTGACCTGGTCCCAGTCCTGAATGTTGCCGACCGCGATCGTGGCGATCCCCAGCTCATTGCGGATCTGATCGCTGAATTGGGTCTGGAACATGCGGCCATAGACCGGCCGCGACGCCGGGGTGGTCTGGCCCGCCGAGACATCGATCAGGTCACAACCCTCGGCCTTGAGCATGCGCGCGATCTCGACCGCGTCGTCGCCGGTGAGCCCGCCCGCGATCCAATCCGTGGCCGAGATCCGGACCGACATCGGCCGCTGCTGCGGCCAGGCCGCGCGCACCGCCCGAAACACCCGCAGCGGGAAGCGCATGCGCCCGGCCAGGTCGCCGCCGAATTCATCGTCGCGCAGGTTGGTCAGCGGCGAGATGAAGCTCGACAGCAGATAGCCGTGGGCCATGTGCAGCTCGAGCAGGTCGAAGCCGGCCTCGTTCGCCAATTCCGTCGCGCGCACGAAGTCGGCGCAGACCCCATCCATATCCTCGAGGGTCATCGCCCGCGGGACCTGAAAGCCCGGCGCCCAGGCGATCGGTGACGGCGCCAGCAGCTCCCAGGCCTCGCCGGGCGGCAGCGGCACGTCGGAGCGGTCCCAGCGGTGGACCGTCGCGCCCTTGCGCCCCGCGTGGGCGATCTGGACCCCGATCTTCGCGCCGGAGTTGGCGTGCACGAAGTCGACGATGCGCCGCCACGCCGCCGCGTGCCCCGGCTGATACAGCCCCGCGCAGCCGGTCGTGATCCGCCCGGTCGCCGAGACGTCCGTCATCTCCGTCATCACCAGCCCGGCCCCGCCGGTCGCCAGCGCGCCGAGGTGGACCAGGTGCCAGTCGCTGGCGAACCCGTCCTGCGCCGAATACTGGCACATCGGCGACACCACCACCCGGTTCTGCAGCCGCAGCTCGCGCAGCGTGAAGCCCGAGAACATCGGCGGGCCGACCTCCGCGGCGCTGTGGCCCGCGAACCAGCGGTCGACCTCGGCCACATAGCCCGCGTCGCGCACGCGCAGGTTGCCGTGGGTGACCCGCTTGCTGCGGGTCATCATGCTGAGGACCAGCTGCTCGGGGGCCATGTGCTTGTAGCGCGAGATGTCCTCGAACCACGCCTGGCTGACTCTGGCGGCGCGCTGGAGCTTGGCGACGTCGAGCCAGCGGGCCTCGTGGTAGGCCGCGAGGGCGCCCGGGATATCATCGGTGTTGTGCTGCAGCGCGGCCACCAGCGCGATCGAGTCCTCCATGGCGAGCTTGGTGCCGGAGCCGATCGAGAAGTGGGCCGTGTGCGCGGCGTCGCCGATCAGGACCATATTCTTGTGCCACCAGGTCTTGCACGCGACCTCGCGGAAGTTGAGCCATGCCGACTTGTTGGTCAGCAGTCGGTGGCCCTGGAGCTCCGGGGCGAACAGGCGCTCGAGGTAGGCGACGCTGTCCGGGATGCTGGCGGTGTCGAGGCCGGCGCGGCGCCAGGTCTCGGGGTCGGTCTCGACGATGAAGGTGCTGGTGTTCGCGTCGAAGGGGTAGGCGTGGACCTGAAACAGGCCGTGCTCGGTGTCGCGGATGATGAAGGTGAAGGCCTCGAAGCGGCGGGAGGTGCCGAGCCAGATGAAGCGGGCCTTGCCGGGCTCGATGCTCGGCTGGAACACGTCCTCGTGGGCGCCGCGGATCCGGCTGTTGATCCCGTCGGCGGCGACGATCAGGTCGGCGCCCGCGAACTCGCGCAGGTCCTCGCTCTCGTGCTCGAAGCGCAGCACCACCCCGAGCTCGCGGCAGCGCTCTTGAAGGATCTGCAGCAGGCGGCGGCGGGCGATCCCGCAGAAGCCGTGGCCGCCCGAGCGGATCACCTGACCCTTGAAGTAGGTGTCGATGTTGTCCCAGTGCGCGAAGGACTCGGTGATCCTGCCGAAGCTCTCCGGGTCCGCCTGCTTGAAGTGGCCCAGCGTCTCGTTCGAGAACACCACCCCCCAGCCGAAGGTGTCGTCCGCACGGTTGCGTTCGACCACCGTGACCTCGCTCCCCGGCTGCGCCCGCTTCATCAACAGGCTGAAGTAAAGGCCCGCGGGTCCACCACCGATGACGGCGACTTGCACGCCGCCGATGGTAGACGCGCCTCATCTGCCTGCAAGTGAGAAGCCCCACGATATCGCCCCACGATGCGCGCAGCTTTCGCGGCCCGCGTGTATGCTGCGCCTCCCCCGATGCCCAAGCCGATGCGAGATGACGCCACGCCCGCCGACGGCGCCCTGCTCCTCGCCTTCTTCCTCTCCGGCGCCGCCGCCCTCGGCTACGAGCTGCTGTGGACCCGCCTCCTCGGCTTCGCCCTCGGCAGCGAGACCGTCGGCATGCTCGCGACCCTGGCCGGCTTCTTCGGCGGCATGGCCCTCGGCGCCGCGCTGCTGCACCGCCGGGCCGAGGTCTCGCCCGACCCCGTGCGCCTGTTCATCGTCCTCGAGCTGGTCGCCGCCGGCTTCGCGCTGGTCTCGCCGTACCTGCTGCACATGCTGGCCCGCGAGGTCCCGCCGCTGCTCGGGCCGCTGCTCGGCGCCGGGGACACCTCGGTCGCGCTGCTCGCCAGCCTGCTGGTCGCCACCCTCGCCCTCCTGCCCGGCACGATCTGCCTGGGCGCGACCCTGGCCGCCCTCGCCACCGCCCGCCGCCGCGCCTTCCGCGGCGAGGCCGACGGCCGCGGCCTCGGCCGCCTCTACGCCGCCAACACCGCCGGCGCCACCGCCGGCGTGCTGCTGACCGTCTACTGGGTGCTGCCGAGCTTCGGCTACGCCCTCGGCGCGGCGGTCCCGGCCGCGCTCGGCGTCGCCGCGGCCGCCTGCGCGCGCCGCTGGGCCGTCGGCATCGACCTGTCCCCGCGGACAGCCGAACCTGCCCCTCCGGACAGCTCCACCCTGGCCGGCAGCGACCTGTCCCCACGGACAGCCGAGCCTGCCCCTTCGGACATGTCCACCCAGGCCGGCAGCGACCTGTCCCTGCGGACAGCCGAACCTGCCCCTCCGGACATGTCCACCCAGACCGCCGTCGCCGTCGACCGCGACCCCGACGGCGAGCTGCTGCGCGAGCCGTGGCTGCTGTACCTCGTCACCTTCGGCACCGGCCTCGCGGGCGTCGGCCTCGAGGTCGTCGGCGTGCAGGTGCTGGCGCAGAACCTCGAGAACACCGTCTACACCTTCGCCAACATCCTCGCGGTCTACCTGGTCGGCACCGCGCTCGGCGCGGCGATCTACCAGCGCCACGCCGCGCGGGCGCTCGCGGGCCGGCCGGGCGGCGTCACGCTGGCGCTGCTCGCGTCGCTGGGCGCGCTGGTGGTGCCGGTGGCCTTCGCGCTGCAGGCCTCGCCGACGCTGCTCGCCGCGCTGGCCCCGGCGCACGCCGACCTCGGTCGGGCGATCCTCGGCGAGCTCGGGGTCGCGGCGCTCGTCTTCCTCGCCCCGACCATGGTCATGGGCGCCCTGTTCGCGCACGTCACCGGCCTGATCGCCGCCGCCGGTCGCGGGGTCGGCCGCGGCTACGCGCTCAACACCCTCGGCGGCGCCCTGGCCCCGTTCCTCTTCGGCCTGTGGGCGATCCCCAGCCTCGGCTACGCCGACGCCCTCTACGTGGTCCTCTACGCCTACCTCGCGGTCTTCGCGGTGTTCGGCTGGTTTCGCCGCTTCCACCCGGCCCTGCTCGTCGGCGGCGTGCTCGTGATGATCGCGCTCACCGCGGCCGGTCCGCGCTCGCTCGCCCTCCTCACCGACGATCCCGGCTGGACCACCCTCGACAGGCGCGAGACCCTCCACGGCCTCGTCCTCGTCCGCGAGCGACCCGACCCCACACGCAAGCGCCCCGACGGCCAGCCCACGCCCCTGCGCCGCCTGCAGGTCGGCCACCACTTTCGCATGGGCGGCGCCCTCAGCTTCGGCGAGCAGCGCATGGGCCAGCTCTGCGCCATGATCGCCGCCACCAGCAACGAACAGCCCGGCCACTCCGTCCAGCGCGCGCTGTTCCTCGGCCTCGGCACCGGCGCCACCATGGGCGCCGCACTCGACGTCCTCCCCGAGGTCCGCGCCGACGGCGTCGAGCTCGTCCCCGAGGTCCTCGGGCTGCTCCACCGCTTCGCCGACATCAACCACGACCTCCACAAGCACCCGCGCGCGACCCTCTTCCCCGCCGACGCCCGCCGCTTCGTCGTCGCCAGCCCCGACCTCCACGACCTCGCGCTCGCCGACCTGTTCCACCCCGGCCAGGACGGCGCCGGCTCGCTCTACGCCGAGGAGCACTTCCTCGCCGTGCGCGAGCACCTGCGCCCGGGCGCCCCGTTCTGCCAGTGGCTGCCGCTCCACCAGCTCGGCCCCGCGGAGCTGCGCGGCGTGGTCCGCACCTTCCTCGGGGTATTCCCCGAGACCCACGCCTTCCTCGGCCTCTACAATCCTTCCACCCCGGCCCTCGCGCTGATCGGCCGCGTGCCCACCGCGGGCGCGCCGCAGCTGCGCCTCGACCTCGCCCGCCTGCAACCATTGACCCGCCAGCCCGGCGTCACGATCGTCGACCCGCGCGACCTGCTCGCCTCGTACATGGCCGATGGGACAGCTCTGACCATATGGGCCGGCGAGGGCCCGATCAACACCGACCTCCGCCCGCGGATCCTGTTCGACGCGCCCGCGGCCGCCTACGCCGACGACGCCGAGCTCGGCGCCCGCAACCTCGAGAGCCTGCTCGCCCTGCGCCCCGCCGACCCCGGCGCCCTGCTGACCGGCCCCGGCGCCGAGGCCCTGCGCGAGCCGGCCCGCCGCCACGCCGAGGCCGCGACCCTGTACCTGCGCGCCGAGCTCGCCCGCGGCCAGATCTCCGACCTGAAGCAGCTCCCGCCCGCCTCCGCCGAGCTCGCCGTCCAGGCCTACGAGGCCGACCCCGAGTTCGCGCCCGCCCGCGGCAGCCTCTACGCGATCGTCCGCGCCAACCCCCAGCTCGCCGAGCTGGTCCTCCCGCGCATGCTCGCCCGCACCCCCGACGAGCCCCGCGTCCACCAGGCCCTGCTCGCCCACCTGCAAGCCATCGGCGACCGCGAGCGCTTCGACGCCGCCCTGCAGGCCGCCCAGGCCCGCTTCCCCCAGCCCGCCAGCCCCTGATCGCGCCACCCGCGCCGTCCGCATCTTGGCCCGCGTGAGTTTTTCACGCAGCGTTTGTCCGTCGGCTCGGACCGGGCTTATACAGGACAAACACCATGCTCATCGAGCTCAGCGTCGCCAACTTCCGCTCCTTCCGCGAGCGCGTCACCCTCAGCCTCGAGGCCGAGCCGCGGATCAGCGAGCGTGACAAGGCCGTCGATGAACGAAATGTCGCCCACGCTCCCGACGGCGACCTGCTGCGCGTCGTCGGCATCTACGGCGCCAACGCGAGCGGCAAGTCGAACCTGATCACCGCCCTGGCGACGCTACGCACCCTGGTCCTGAACTCGGCGCGGGAGGGCCAGATGGGCGACGAATTACCGGCCGCCCCGTTTCGCCTCGACGCCGAGAGCCTGGCCGCCCCGTGCGAGATCGAGGTCGTATTCCTCCACGGCGGACTTCAGGTCCGCTACGGATCGGCATTCACCACGAAGCAAATCGAACGAGAATGGTTGTTCGTCCGACCAGCCGGCGCAGACGAGGAGGAGCGGTGGTTCGAGCGCACGCGAGACGCTTTTGAAACCGGCGGCGTCTGGGTCCGCGATCCCGGCCTCGAGCAAAAAACCCGCGACGAAGCCTTACATATTTCCGCCGCCGCCGCATGGAAACACGCGCAGGCCCAGCAGATCCTCGGCTGGTTCAAGGATTCGCTACAGGTGCTCAACGGCGTCGAAGGCAGTGTTGACCCGGGCACGACCATCCAGCTCCTCGGCGACGGCACCCACAGGCAAACCATCTGCGCCTTGGTCCGTCGCCTGGATTTTGGGATCGACGATCTTCAAATCAAAGAACACCCAGCGCGCGGTCTAATCCAACAGGCTTTCAGGCCAGGGAATGGCTGGGTAAGAGTGAACAAACACCTTCAGCGGCTCGTGGCGATCCGCCAGGGAATCCCCTTCGACCTCGCTACCGACGAGTCCGCCGGCACGGCCAAGGCCGTCGCCCTGGCCGGACCCATTGTAGAAGCCCTCGCCCACGGCGGAGTCCTCGTCGTCGACGAATTCGACGCCCGCCTGCACACCCTGCTGGCCAAGCAGCTCGTCGAGCTGTTTCAAGATCCGGACACCAACCCCCACGACGCCCAGCTGGTCTTTACAAGCCACGACACCAACCTGCTGACGCGCACGCTGCTGCGCCGTGACCAGCTGTGGTTCGTCGAGAAGTCGCACAAGACCCACGCGAGCGACCTCTATTCCCTGGCCGAGTTTCGCCTCGAGGACGGCAAGGGCGTCCGCAACGACGCCCACTACGAGAAAGACTACTTAACGGGCAAGTACGGCGCGATCCCCTTCTTCGGCAACCTCAAGGCGCTGCTCGGTGAGACCCTCGCCGAGCCCGAGAAGGAGTGAGCGCCATGGCGCGACTCGACAGTCTGCCCCCGGGTCGCGGTCGCCGCGGCCGGCGCTCCGAGAGCCGGGCACCGCGCCGCAGCTTCCTCATCGTCTGCGAGGGCGCGGTGACCGAGGTCCGCTACTTCGAGGCCTTCCCGGTCCGCAAGGACGTGCGCGTCGCCGTCCGGGGTGAGGGCAAGAGCACGCTCAGCCTGGTCGAGGCCGCGGTCGAGCATGCGACCCGCGCGGTCAAGGACGATGCGCCCTACGACGAGGTATGGGTCGTCTACGATCACGATGATTTCGGCGCTGATCGCTTCAATCGCGCCGCCGAGGAGATCCGCCTGCTGAACGGGGCACGCACCGAAACTTGGCGCGCCGCATGGTCGAACGAGGCCTTCGAGGTCTGGTACCTGCTGCACTTCCAATTCGTCGACGGTCAGCTCCATCGCACCCTCGTCAACAGGAAGCTCGGCGAGCTGCTCCAACAGCATTGCGGCCGCGCGAGCTACCGCAAGAACGATCCGCAGCTCTACGACCTTCTGCTCCCGCGCCAGGCCACCGCGCTGCAGCACGCCGAACGGCTGGCCAAAAAGCACGCCGTCGCGCCCTACGGAGGCACCCCGCCGGCCAGCGCCAACCCCTGCACTCAGGTCTATCTGCTGGTCGATGCACTCAACGCCGAGATCCGCTGACCGTCCCCCATCATGCCCCCTCGCTTCAAGAACCTCGACGGCAGCGTCCCGCCCTCCTTCGACCGCGTGTTTAAATGGGCCGTGACGGACCGGCTCGCGGGTCGTCGCCGCCGGTCGCCTGCGCGCGCCCCGGTGCCGCGCGTCGAGCCGGACCTCGCCGCGCTCGCCATTCCACCTCTGGCCCACGAGGGTGCGCGCCTGACCTGGCTCGGTCACGCCAGCTGGCTCGTGCAGCTCGACGGGCTCTCGCTGCTGATCGACCCGGTGCTGCGCGACGCGATCAACGTCGTCATCCGCCGCAACGTCCCCCCTGGCCTCGAAGCCGGGCAGCTGCCGCCGATCGCCGCCAGCCTCGTCTCGCACAATCATTACGATCACCTCGACCTGCCGACGCTCGAGCAGGTCGCCGCCCCGATCATCACCGGCCTGGGCCACGATCGCATCTTTCGCGGCGCGAAACTTCCATGCACCGAGCTCGACTGGTGGTCCTCAACCACGATCGGCCCCGTCACCGTTCACTACGTCCCCTCGCAGCACTGGAGCCGCCGCGGGCTCACCGACGCCAACGAGATGCTGTGGGGCGGCTTCGTCATCGAGGGCACCAGCGCCCGGCTCTACCACTCCGGCGACACCGCCTACTTCGACGGCTTCAATGAGATCGGCCGCCGCTACCCGGGCATCGACGCCGCCATGCTCCCCATCGGCGCGTATGAGCCGGCCTGGTTCATGAGCAAGCAGCACATGAACCCCGAGGAGGCGGCGCAGGCCTTCGCGGACCTCGGCGCCCGCCGCTTCCTCGCCATGCATTGGGGCACCTTCAAGCTGACCGACGAGCCGCTCGACGAGCCGCCCCGGCGCCTCGACGCCGAGTGGACGCGGCGCCGCTGGCCCCGCGAGCAGCTCCACGTGCTCGCGGTCGGCGAGAGCCTCACCGTCCGCGCCGGTTGAGCCCGGGCGTCCGCGGGCGCTTCAGGCCTTGAGTTGACGCAGCGCGCCGGCCCAGTCCTCGACGTGGTGGGCGCGCACGAGCTTGCCGTCCGCGAGCGTGTGGATGTCGATGGTCATGATGGAGAAGCGCTTGCCGGCGTGGGGCACCCCCATGAAGTCGGCCGCGGGCGTGCCGCTGGCCACGCTGCGGACGACGATCGTGTCGCCGTCGGCGACGACCTCCTGGATCTCCCAGGCGAGGTCGGGGATGAGCCGACCGAAGCCGGTCACCTGCTGGATGAACTCGTCCCTGCCCTTGCTCACTCCTTCGCCGGAGAACGAGCGCCAGTCGGGGCTCGCCACCCCCTCGACGAGGGCGCGTACGTCCTTGGACGCGGGCGCGTTCAGGGCGTCATAGAAGGGGGCGATGAGGGTTCGGGCGTCGTCTCGGGTCATGATGGTGGTTTTAGGTCGCCGAACCCATGAGAACAATCGCTTGATCGTGGATAGACTGTTCGCCAGAATAGAACAATGCTGACCGCCGCCGATGGCCCGCTCCTGACCGTCTTCGCCGCGGTCGTCCGCCTCGCCTCGTTCTCGGGCGCCGCCAACGAGCTGAAGCTGTCGAAGAGCGCGGTCAGCGAGCGCATCAAGCAGCTCGAGGAGCGCTGCGGGGCGCGGCTGCTCGAGCGGACCACGCGGCGGCTCCGCCTCACTGTCATCGGCGCCGAGGTGCTGGCCACGACCACGCGCGTGGAAGATGCGCTCGGCCAACTCTCGCGCAGCCTCGACCTCGGTCGGAGCGAGCCCTCGGGGCAGCTCCGTGTGTCGACCACCAACGACCTCGGCCCATTGCTCGTGGGGCCGGTGGTCGCGCGCTTCGTGGGCGCGTACCCGAAGGTGCGCGTCGAGATCCTCGCCGAGGACGCGCAGCGTGATGTGCTGGCGACCCGGGTCGACCTCGCGGTTCGCCTCGGCGCGCCGAAGGCCTCCTCGCTGATCATCCGCAAGCTCGCCGTGCTGAGCGAGCCGATCGTCGCGGCGCCCGCCCTCGCCGATACGCTCGGACGGGTCTCTCGGCCGCGCGACCTCGCCGCGGCGCCCTGGGTCCGCCACTCGCTCGTGTCGCCCGCGACCATGCGCTTCCTCGGGCCCGGCGGCGCGAAGGACGAGCTCGTGCCGGTCGTGCGCGCCGAGGCCGACGCCGGGGCCACTGTGCTCAGTCTGTTGCTGGGCGGCGCCGGCGTGGGCGTCCTGCCGGAGCACGCCCTGCGTGAGCACCTGCATGCCGGGCGACTCGTGAGGCTGTGCCCCGGGTGGATCTGGAAGCGGGTCACGCTCTATGCGCTGATGCCCTCCCGGGCCGCCCCGGGCTCCGCGCTCAAGGCCTTCCTCGCTATGTTGGTGGCCGAGGTCGAGCGCGACCGCATCCGCTGGGCGACGCCTGCCGGCGAGCCGAGCTGAGCGCGCAGGTCGCGACAGGGCGCCGGACGGCGCGGTTGCGCTCGGCGCGCTAACGCGCGACACTCCCGCGACGATGCGAGAGCGACAGACAATTCGAGGCCCGGCGCGGGCGCGCGGCGCTGCGGTGTTCATGCTGCTGGTCGCCGCCTGTTCGAGCGGCGAGGACACCGGCTCGGGCTTCGGCGGCCTGAGCACGCCGACCGGCGCGAGCGGACCGACGAGCGCGCCCGGCAGCGACACGGGGGATGCGGGTGGCAGCGGCGGCGCCACCGGCACCACCGGCGCGAGCGACTCGAGCGACTCGAGCGGCGGAGGCGGGGCGAGCACGGGCAGCGGCGCCGCCACCAGCAGCGCCGCCACCGAGGATAGCGCCGACCCGGTGCCGAACCCCGACGGCCTGCCCAGCGGCAGCGAGTGCAGCGACCCCGGCGCGTGCATGACGGGGAACTGCTACAAGATCCCGCTGCCGGTCGGAGGTCTGCCGCCGGGCATCTGCTCCGAGTGTGACGCGGACGCCGACTGCGTCGCTGCGGGCCGCGGCACCGCCTGCTCGGTCGACGTCGAGACGCTCGGGGCGGTCTGCGGCTACGGCAACGAGGGCTCGTTCTGCGAGAGCCAGGCCGCGTGTCAGGACGACCTCTTCTGCACCGCCCTGATCGACGGCGCCGACGGCCTGCTGCCGCACACCTGCAGCGAGTGCAGCGGCGACGCCGACTGCGGCGGCAACCTGCGCTGCCTGCCCGTCATCGACGTCGCGGTGTACTCCGGCCAGAAGCGCTGCACCGTGCCCGGCAGCGTCGGTCAGGGCGGCCTGTGCCCGCTGCCCGACGGCGACCCGATGTGCGTCACCCACAAGTGCGCCGTGTTGAGCCTCGCCGGTCTGCTCGACGTGGGCGTGTGCGGGCAATGCAAGTCCGACGGCGACTGCGCGATGGGTCAGACCTGCGACCCGCCCAAGTTCCAGGACGGCTTCATCGCCTCGAAGTGCGTCTGACTCGGGCTTGTGGTTCAGGACTCGCAGGCGCGCGAGGTCATGCCGGCGCC
>Ga0075152_10000355_pt1 | contig 34874 bp, 29 predicted proteins | sample JI61114C2DNA_FD_70964 | JGI IMG/M metagenome (GOLD analysis project Ga0075152, IMG submission 70964) | Wastewater effluent complex algal communities from Wisconsin, to seasonally profile nutrient transformation and Carbon sequestration -... | ecosystem: Engineered > WWTP > Effluent > Algae...
GCCAGCCCAGCAGCACCGCGACCACCTGGCCCCGAGGCCAGCCCAGCAGCACCGCGACCACCTGGCCCCGAGGCCAGCCCAGCAGCACCGCGACCACCTGGCCCCGAGGCCAGGTCCGAGGGCCCCGCCCCGCCGGGCCCGGAGGGCGACGGCAGGCCCGGTGGCCTCGGTCTGGCGCGGCAGCGCGACGGCAGCCTCCTCTACATCGACCCGGGCAAGCGCTTCACCGCCGCGGTCGACGCCGACGGCTCGGTGCGCTTCGGCGACCGCTGGGGCCGCGACCAGCACGGCGGGCGCATGCGCGGCTCGGGCCGGGCGCTGCGCCAGGTCGGACCCAGCGGCATCGGGGCGATCGGCGGCATCGGCATCACCGGACCGACCGAGTGGCTGCTGGCGCTGCAGGGCCAGGAGCGCGACGCCGCGGCCAAGGCCGCGTTCCTGAACCAGACCCGCGAACTGCGGATCCAGCTGGCCGTCGACTTCACCCTCAAGCTGCTCGAGACCCGGCTCGGCGAGCTCAGCCAGGAGCTGCTCGGTCTGCTCTCCGATGGCAGCCGCGAGCTCGCGGCCCGCCGCGCCCTGCTGTTCCAGCGCTGGGACGAGTGCGACGAGCGCGTCGCCGTCGGCCTGCCCGCCGGCGGAGAGCTGCCCGCGGAGGCGGTCTCGATGATCGACCAGGCCCGCCTGGAGGCCGCCGAGCGGGCCCGCCGCAACATCGAGGCCTTCATCCGCCGCCAGCTGCCCCGCGGGACCCCGCGCGGCTACACCGGGGCCGAGCTGGCCGAGTACAACCGCCGGCGCGTCAGCGTCGAGGCCTTCGACCCCTACACGCCACGCCGCAAAGGAGCCCCATGACCGCGATCCGCCCCGCCCTCCAGCCCGACCTGGCCCGCTACCGCGAGGACTACCCGATCCTCGCCAGCAGCACGTACATGAACAGCAACAGCATGGGGGCGATGCCGCGGCAGGCCGCCCAGGCGCTGGCGACCTACGCGGCCGACTGGGCGCGCGAGGGCGTCGAGGTCTGGCCGCACTGGTTCGAGGTCCTGCAGGCCACCGCGGACAGCGCGGCGCGCTTCCTCGGCGCCCCGGCCGGGCAGACCGTCCTGAACCAAAACGTCGCCTACTTTCAGGCCGCCGTCGCCAGCGCGCTCGACTTTCGCGGCCCGCGCAACCGCGTCGTCGTCGAGTCGCTGCAGTTCCCGAACGTCCTCTACGTGTGGGACCGCTACCGCGAGCTCGGGGTCGAGCTCGACCTGGTACCCTCCGACGACGGCATGACCGTCCCGCTCGAGCGCATGCTCGCCGCGATCGACGAGCGCACCGCGATCGTCCCGATCTCGCACGGCATCTACGTGTCGGGCGCGCTGCAGGACGTCAAGGCGATCACCGCCCGCGCCCACGAGGTCGGCGCGCTGGTGATGGTCGACGTCTATCAGACCGTCGGCGTCATGCCGATCGACGTCCACGAGTGGGACGCCGACATCGTCGTCGGCGGCAGCCACAAGTGGCTGTGCGGCGGCCCCGGCACCGCCTTCATGTGGATGAAGCCGGCGCTGCGCGAGCGCCTGAAGCCGCGGATGACCGGCTGGCTCGGCCACGCCGACCCCTTCGCCTTCGAGCCCCCGCCGACCCGCTACGCCGACGACCACCGCCGCTTCCTCGCCGGCACCCCCTCGATGCCCGCCTACTACGTCGCCAGGGCCGCCTTCGAGAACCTGCACGCGATCGGCGTCGATCGCATCCGCGCCCACAACCTCGCCCTCGCGCACATCATCCTCGATCGCGCCGAGGCCACCGGCCTGACCGTGCACTCCCCGCTCGCCGACGAGCAGCGCACCGGCTTCGTCGCGGTCGACTTCCCGGACAGCGAGGCCGCCAGCAAGCAGCTGATCGCCGAGCACTACAAGCTCGACTGGCGCCCGAACTGCGGGCTGCGCCTCGGGCCGCACTTCTACAACACCGAGGCCGAGGTCCACCGCATGATGGACCGCATCGTCGCCCTCGCCGGTCGCGCCTGAGCCGGCGGCCTCACAGCGAGCGCGCGTGGATCCAGCGGAATGTCCCCGGGGACAGGCCGATCATCATCTCGGGGTTGGGCTCGAGGCCGTCGATGCGCTCGAGCACGCCCTCCCCCGAGAGCACGTACAGGTTGCCGGGCGGCTGCGCTGGCAGCTGCGTCTCGTGGCTGAAGTCGACGCCGCGGCGGCTGCTGAGCAGCATGTCGCCCGCGTCGTCGATCGCCAGCGCCCACATCGGCACGCCCTGATAGAACTCGAGCCCGGCCACCGACACCCGGATCACCTCGCCGATCTCGAGGCCCGGCTCCTCACCGACCGTGACATCGCCGGACACCACACAGGTCCACGCCGCGATCCGCCCGTCGGGCGCGAGCACCGGCGACTGCGGGTTGCTGCACTCGCGCCGCTCCACGTTGACCAGCTCGATCCCCTCCGAGGACGCCCGTAACATCGGCCCGTTCGAGGTCACGACCACCACCGCGCGCCCGTCCTGCGTCGCTCGCACGCTCCGCGTGCTGTCGCTGGCGGCCGGCAGCGGGCGACTGACCAGCTCCCCGCTGCGCCACGTGTAGCGGTGCAGCGCCAGCTCGTCGCGCAGCACCAGCTCCTCGCTCGAGATCGCCGCGACCAGCTGGGCCGCCGCCAACGCGCTCGGCGCGTCCGCACCGAGCACGCAGTCCATCCCGCCGCTCGCCACCTCCCAGCGCAGCAGCCGGCAGTCCTGCCCAGCGCCCCCCACCAGCAGCGACGCGCCGTCGGGGTCGACCGCCGCGAGGCCGCAGGGCGCGCTGCCGGGACAGCGCGCCGCGAGCAACCACGCCGGCGTGAACCCGGCCGGCAAGCGGGCCTGCGCCAGCAGCTCGAGGGTCGCGGGCGCATCGGCGGAGGCCGGGACGCGCATCGCCTCGAGTAGACCGCCGCCCCGCGCCGCCCCGCTCGCGCTGCCCGGCGCGTCAGCCTCGACCACGAACACGATCGGCGCGTCCGCGGCCGACGCCAGCCCGAACTGCCCCGGCGCCGACGTGCAGCCGATCCGCGGCGCCGGCTTGCCCGCCCCGGTGCCGATCGTCCGCCGCAGCGGCGCGGTGGTCGCAATGCCGTGATCCTCGCTGGCCAGCTCCAAACCAGCCACCAGCGGCACCACCGCGACCTCGGGCCCGCAGCCCTCGACCCACATCAGCGCGTCCCCCGAATTGCTGAAGCGCGCCCCGTCGACCGCGAGCCGGGTGTCGGGCAGCCACAGCGGAAGCGCCCGCCGCCGCGACAGGTCGAGGTAACCCGCGCGCAGCCCCGAGCTGTCCCCGAGCTCGTGCAACCAACCCGCGTCGATGCCGCGGACCAGCGCGCCGCGACCGCGCGGCTCGAGCTCGACGAGCATCGGCAGCAGATTCGCCTCGGGGTCCTCGGTCAACGGTCGCAGGGTGCTCGTGCTGATCGTCCCGGCCCCGTAGGAGAACAGGGTGCGGCTGCCGTCCGCGCCCCGGGTCTCGGCGATCCACACCGCCTGCGCCGCGACCACGGGCGTGCTGCAGCCAGCGGCGAGCCCGAGCAGACCCGCCAGCAGCGCCGCGCAAGGGGGGGGCGTAGCGCTCGGGATCCAGGCGCGTGACTTGGCTCCCGCTGGCATCGCGCCAGCATATCAGATCCCGCGCACCCTGCCGCTACACCGAACTCCACACGCGGCCGCCGGTTGCGCCTTTGTGCCGCCTTTGGCAGGCTTCGCCCCCTATGTCCGGTGACGAGACGAACCCCGACTTTGACAGCGCCGAAAACCTCGAGGACGGCGAGCTCATGATCGACGAGAGCGGCGAGGGCGACGGCGAAGGCGACGACGAGGGTTCGCCCGCCGAGCTCCAGCAAGCCGCCCAGGCGATCGACTTCGTGACGCTCCCGATCGCCTGCACCAACGAAGGCAAGGGCGCGCCGCTCGCCATGGGCATCCAGCGCTGGTGGGCGCAGGAGCTCGCCGAGGCCGGAGGCAAGGCCGCCGCGCCGGTCTTCACCGCACTCCACGAGCAAGCCGGCCGCAAGGTCCCGGCCCTGATGATCTTCCGTGAGCCGTGGACCGACGCCCGCGCGCTCGAGGGCATCCAGCGGTTCGCCAACGCCCGCCACGGCCTCGTCACCGACATGCACGTGCAAGAGGACCAGCTCAAGGTCACCGCGCGCATGGTCGAGATCGGGCCCGGCCCCGCCCTCGTCACCCTCGAGTCCTGGGAATTCACCGGCACCCCGGACGAGCTCCCCGGCAAGCTCTTCGACCTCCAGCAGGGCGTCGCGGCCCGCCTCGGCCTCGCTGGCGAGACCAAGACCTGGCAGCAGGCCTTCGGCACCGACAACATCCAGGCGCTCGTCTCCTATCTGGTCGGCCTCGGCAACCTCAGCGCGCTGCAGGGCCGCTGCGTGCCGACCACCTCGGACCAGCTGCTCTCCCCGCTGATGGACGCCCTCGGCCGCGCGCCGGAGATGGACGCCGCGATGCAGGCCCTGCACGCGATGGTCGACATTCTCATCGCCGGCCAGCCTGACCAGTCGGCGATCCCGCTGTCGATCCAGGCGCTCAACATCGCCGCCCAGCGCCGCAAGACCGACCAGGGCGCCTGGCACCACCTCGCCCTCGCGCTGCGCCGCGTCGGCGACGTCGGCAGCGCCGTCCAGGCCTTCCAGCAGGCCCTGAACCTCAACCCGCAGAACCCCGCGGTCGCGGCGACCTTCATCGACACCCTGCGCTCCGCCGGCGACCTCGAGAACGCCTTCAAGGTCGCCCAGTTCGCGGTCGAGAACGGCAACGAGGGCTCCGCCGTGCTCGCGCAGCTCGGCAGCCTGCTGATCGAGAACGACCAGTTCGACGAGGCCGAGCCGTTCCTGCGCCGCGCCGTCGAGGAGGGCAAGGTCCCGAGCGCCTTCGGCGACCTCGCCAACATCCTCTGGGACACCTCGGCGAGCGAGCCCGCCAAGATCAAGGAGGACCGCGAGGAGGCGATCGCCCTGCTCGCCGCCGCGATCGACCAGCCGGTGCTCGCCAAGAGCAGCCTCGACATGCTGCTCGACCTCCACGAGGAGGAGAAGATCGAGCGCGCCACCGGGCTGCTGCTGCAGGCCGCCGAGAAGCACCCGCAGAACGCCACCGTGCTGCGCTACGTCGCCAGCATGTACCTCGACGGCGACAACCCGCCGGCCGCCCGCGCCTACCTCGACGCGATCCTCGCCCTGCCGCGCCGCAGCCTCGACGACGACGCCTTCGCGCGCCGCTCGATCCTCACCCTCGACGTCGACGACTTCGAGGACCGCTACGACCAGGCCATCGACGCCGTGCGCTCCGACGAGCCGCAGCGCCAGCACAGCGCCGCCAAGTTCCTGCGCGAGATCATCGCCCGCGACCCGCGCTACTGGCAGCCCCACCTGATGCTCGCGCTCGCCGTCCGCCAGGCCGAGGGCGACAGCGCCGCCCTCGCCCACCTGATGGACGCCGTGCGCCTGCGGCCCAACGACGCCGAGATCCGCAACCTGCTCGCCGGCATCCTGCGCCGGATGGGCCGCCCGAAGGAGGCCGTCGAGCACCTGCGCGCCGTCGTGGCGATCAACCCCCGCGACGTCGATCCGGTGGTCGCCCTCGCCTCGTGCATGCGCGACGCCAACCTCTTCGACGAGGCCCGCCAGGTCTGCACCGCCGCCCTCCAGATGATCCCCGATCATCCGGACTTCCAGCGCATCCTCAACAGCCTCCCGCCCCCGCGCGAGCGCCAGAACTGACGGCCGCCGAGGCGCGCCGAGGGGCCAGCGACACCCGACCGCGGGGTGTGGCTGGCCCTCTCTTCGTGTGCGCTCGCCGGACACGAGCGCGCGACGGCCGTCATTTTGGCGGCCGTCACCGAGTCACAGCGTCAGGTCGTCAGCACCTCGCGCTCGAGGTCTCGCGTCACGGCCACGCCGTCCCACACGATCGCGTCGCGCAGCCGCAGCCCCGGCTCGACCGTCACATCGGCGCCGAGCTGCACGCGCGGCCCGACGCTCGCGCCGGCGCCGACGCGCGCGCGCGGCCCGATCCACGCCATCGGGTCGACCGTCGCCGACGGATCGATCCACGCCGAGGGGTCGACGCCGCGGACCGGCCCCGGCGCATAGGCGACCTGCGCCCGCCCCTCGATCACGTTCGCCACGCCCTGCAGGTAGCGCTCCACCGTCGAGTGCTCCCACCAGTACGCCTCGCTCACGAAGCCGCAGAACGCCCCGCCCTCCGCGTGCAGCTGGCTGTACGCGGTCCGCACCACGCACTGCTGACCGCTCGCCGGGATGCGCTCGATGAAGCGCGGACTCAGCACCTGCACGCCCGTGAACATCAGCGCGGGCCCACTGGCCGCGGCCCCCGGACCGGCCGTCCCGAGCAGATGGGTGACGCGCCCCGCGGCGTCGGTGCGCAGGCTGCCCCAGCGCTCGGCCTCGGGGTCCGGGCGCAGCACCATCGTCGCCTCGGCGTCGTGGGCCCGATGCAACGCGAGCACCGGCGCGAGCTCGAGGTCGAGGATGACCTTGCCGTTCATCGCCACGATCGGCGTGCCGTGTCCGTCATCGAGCAGCGGCCAGGCCTTGCGCAGCCCGCCGCCGGTCCCGAGGATCTCGCCCTCCTCGTGCGAGTAGGCGATCGCCAGCCCGAGCGCGCTGCCGTCCCCGAGCTCGGCCGCGATCTGCTCGCCGCGGTGATGCAGGTTGATCACGATCTCGCGGATGCCCTGCGCGCGCAGCCACAGCGCCGCCCAGCGGATCAGCGGCGCCCCGCAGACCGGCAGCATCGGCTTTGGTCGCTGATCGCTGAGCGCACCCAGTCGGCTGCCGAAGCCCGCCGCCATGATCATGGCCCTCATGCCCCTCATGCCTCTCGCGTCCTGCATCGCGCGCGCAGATTAACATGAAGCCGCGGCGCTAGAGCCTCCACAGCAGCTTGTCGAGCACGATCACCGTCAACACCAGCCCCAGCCCCATCGTCACCATCATGGCGACCGCGCGCAGCAGCACCGCCCGCTGCGCCTCGCGGATCTCCCGGGCGATCGTCGCCGTCGCGTCCTTGCCGTGGATCTCGCGGGTCAGGCGCCCCGCGGCCTGCCGATGACTGAGCACGATCAACAGCAAGGTCAGCAGCAGGAACACCCCGCCGCCGCCGAGGATGAACCAGCGCAGCCCCGTGACCCACCGCTGCTTGCGCGCCCGCAGCTCGGCGTGGTCGCGCGCGAGGGTCGTCAGCGCGACCGGCGGCCCGAGCACCTCCACCGGCAAGGTCCCCATCAGCCACGCGCGCGCCAGCGGCACGTCGACCGGCGCGACCTCGGCCCGCTCGAGCGCGTCGAGGTACTTGCGCTCGAGCTCGCGGTCGAAGCCCTTCTCGACCCTGCCCAGCTCGAGCAGCGCCCGTTGCTGGACGAACAGGGGCGTCAGCGCGGCGTCCGTGTCCGGCGCGCCCGCGGTGATCTGGACCCTCGCCAGCGCGGTCGACTCGCCCGGCGAGGTCGTGAACTGATAGGCCTCGATCTGCAGGAAGCCCGGCGACAGCGCGCCGACCGACCATCCCCGCGGCGGCTCCGGACCGAGCACCGGCTCGAGCGTGTCGATCCACGCCCCGTCCGGGCCGTGCACATCGACGAACACCGCCCGCTTGGCCCGCAAGCCGCGCGCCTTGATCTCCAGCGTGCCACCGGGCGCCACCGCCAGCGGCTCGGCCGTCACCCGCACCGCCCCCGCGAAGCTCACCAGGCGAAACTTCCGCGTCCCCAGCCACGCGGGCGCGGGCTCCGTCGCGGGCACAGCCGCGGGCGCAGCGCCGGTCCCCGCCGCGCCCGCCGCCCCGGTCCCCGCGGCGGGCGCCGCCCCGGTCCCCGCCGCGCCCGTCGCAGTCGCGGTCCCCCCCGCCTCCGTCGCCGTCCCTGCCGCGACAGCCTTCGCCCGCTCGATCGCCTCGGCCTGCGCGGCCCGGGTGGCGCGCCCGACCGCGGTGTCACCCGCCCCGCACTTCCCGCACGGGGCCGCGACCGGCGCATCGGACATGGCCGCAGGGACAGGTGCCGGGACCGGCACGCGGACCTCGAGGCGCAGCACATCGGTGCTCAGCTGGCCGTCGAAGCGCAGCAGGCCGCTCGCGTCGGTGCTGTCCCGGACGATGCGGACCGGCGCGTCGCGGGTGCCTCTGGCGGCCGCGAACTCGCCATCGAGCAGGTGGACCTCGACCGGGCCGACGTGGGGGCGGCCCTCGAGGTCCGTCACCCGCACCAGCAAGGTGTTCTCGAAGCCGGCCGCGAGGCGCCCCAGCGGACGCAGCGCGATGCGCAGGTGCTCCGGCTGCGGCTCGGTGTCATCGGTCCAGTTCTTGACCGAGGTCGAGATCGTCAGCTCGCCGCGCTTGGCCTCCCGCGCCGCCACCAGCTCGATCGGCACGACCTCGCGGAACTCATGCGCGCCGCCGCGGATCTCGAGCACGAGCTCGGCGGGGCCCGGGGGCCAGGCAGGCGCGTGCACCGTGCCCTGCGTGGCCCCGCTGCCGCTGACATCGCGCAGCTCGCCCAGCGCGAGCGACTGCTCGCCGCGTCGCAGACCGACGCGGACCGACGCCCCGGGGATCCCGGCGTTCTCGGCGTCGTGCACGTGGACCCGCAGCGCCAGCGTCTCGTCGGGGCGCCAGCGCGTCTCGACCTGCACCATCGCCGAGTGGGTCACGTGCCAGCCGGCGATCATGAAGCTGGCGAAGATCGCCAGCGCCAGCCCGAGGGGCGCGCAGATCACCGGCAACAGCAGCGCCAGCCGGGTCAGCCGACCTTCCGGCGCGTCCCCACCGCCCTCCGCGGCCGCGCGGCCCTCACCGTCCGGGCTGGCGTCGCGGTCTGGGCTGGTCGGATCGGGTCGGCTCACCAGTGCTCCTCGTGGGCGGTCCATCACGGTCCAGACCGCGCCACGCCGCGCCAGACCAGGTCCGCATCGTAGCAGAGCCCGCGGAGATCAAGTATCCTCGCGGCCCCATGAAGATCAGCGTCATCGGTACTGGTTACGTCGGCCTCGTCGCGGCCGCCGTGTTCGCGGATTACGGCAACGACGTGCTCTGCGCGGACATCGACGCCGCCAAGATCGAGGCGATCCGCCGCGGCAAGCTGCCCATTTTTGAGCCCGGCCTCGAGCCCCTGGTCGAGCACAACGTCGCCGCCGGCCGCCTGCGCTTCACCACCAGCAACGCCGAGGCCGCCGTCCATGGCGACGTGATCTTCATGGCGGTGGGCACGCCGACCCTCGGCTCCGACGGCGCCGCCGACCTCACCTTCCTGTATCAGGCCGCGGCGGAGATCGGCCGCCACATCGACCGCCACACCGTCATCGTCGACAAGAGCACCGTCCCGGTCGGCACCGCCGAGCGCATCACCCGGATCATCTCCGAGCAGACCCAGATCCCCTTCGTCGTCGTCTCCAACCCGGAGTTCCTCAAGGAGGGCGCGGCCGTCGATGACTTCATGCACCCCGACCGCATCATCATCGGCACCACCGATGAACACGCGCGCCAGGTCATGCACCGGCTCTACCAGCCGTTTTGTCGGACCAACGACCGCATGATCTACATGGACGCGCGCTCGGCCGAGCTGACCAAGTACGCCTGCAACGCCTACCTCGCGGCCCGCATCTCGTTCATGAACGACATGGCCAACCTCGCTGACAGCGTCGGCGCCGACATCGAGCTGGTGCGCCGCGGCATGGGCTCCGACCCGCGCATCGGCAACAAGTTCCTCTACCCCGGCGTCGGCTACGGCGGCTCCTGCTTCCCCAAGGACATCCGCGCGCTGCTGACCACCGCCCGCGAGTACGGCCACACCCTCGAGATCGTCGCCAGCGCCGAGCGCATCAACGAGGCCCAGAAGCTGGTCCTGGTCCGCCTGCTGCGCAAGCAGTGCGAGGGCGGCCTCAACGGCAAGACCTTCGGCGTGTGGGGCCTCGCCTTCAAGCCCAACACCGACGACATCCGCGAGGCCCCGGCCCTCAAGATCGTCCGCACCCTCATCGGCGACGGCGCCCGCGTCAAGCTCCACGACCCCGAGGCCGGCCCCAACTTCATGGCCGCGCTCGGCGAGAACGCCGCCAGCGCCTGCACCCTCGTCAACGACCCCTACGAGGCCGCCGAGGGCGTGCACGGCCTCCTGCTCGTCACCGAGTGGCGCGAGTATCGGAGCCCCGACTTCGAGCGCCTCAAGGCGATCATGGCCCGCCCCGCCCTCTTCGACGGCCGCAATCAGTGGGACCGCGAGGAGGTCGAGGCCCTAGGCTTCTTCTACACCGGCATCGGCCGCTGACGCGCCCCGCGACGGCCCTCGGAACTTCAAACGTCGGCCGCCGACAATCTGACATCGGCGGCCGACGCTGCGAACATCGGCCGCCGACGCGGCGCTCCGCCTACTCGGCCTCGACCGAGCCCGGGTCCAGCTCGAAGCTGAACTTCACCACCACCGGCGGCCCGTCGTACTTCGGATAGGCGGCCGCCGCTGCGGCGTCGCGCAGACAGTCGTTGAGCTTCTTGCTGTCGGCGCCCTCGGGCAGCTCGGCGTTGACCGCGAAGGGCTTGTTGCTCTTCGGGTTCATCTTGAGCGACATCGAGACGTCGCCCGCGAGCTGCTCGTCGCTGTGGCGGCGCTTCTTCTCCGCGGCGACGCACTCGTCGAAGGCCCCGTAGCGGGTCGCAAACGCCTGCTCGACGCCATACTGGTCGGGCCGCTCCGAGCCGTAGGCCATCAGGTCGAACTGGATGTCCTCGCTGGGGTCGAAGCTGGCGATGCTCGCCATGCTGGCCTTGCGACCCCGTTCACCCGCCGGCTCCGCCGGCTTCCAGCCGCAGGCCGCCACCGTCAACATTGCAACCACCCCGATCCACATCCTCGCTCGCATAGTTTTTTCCTCCGCGCCGCATCGATACGGCGCCGCGGGTCCACTGGTTCACGTCCGCGGGCCCATGATACGCTGATCATGACGCTCGCTGTAAAGTCGCGGATCCGCCCGAGCGCGCCGCCACGATCTCGATGACGAGTGACAACCCCGTAGCCCCATCAACCACCGTCGTGACCATCGCTGTGACCCCGGATCGTGCCAGCGATCAGCCCGCCCCGCAGCTCCCCGTCGACGCCCAGTGCCCCGCATGCCGCCTGCATCGGCTGGTCGCGGTCACCCTCGCGCGCCAGGCCAATGGTCGCTGGACCCAGCTCGACGCCCCCGGGCCGGCCGCGTCCGAGCAGGTCGTGCTCGACACCTGCCCGGTCTGCTTCGGCGCATGGTTCGATCGCGGCGAGTTCGACGTGCTCGGCGACGGCGCCGTCGACTCGGTGCAGCTCGCCGCCATCGACGCGCGCCGCTCGACGCGGCTGTGTCCCCGCGGCCACGGCCCGATGTTCGAGCACCGCCTGCCCGGCGTGCTGGCGACGCCGATCGAGTGCTGCTCGCGTTGCGCGGGGATCTGGCTCGACGGCGAGGAGCGCCGCAAGCTCGCCGTGAAGACCACCCGCGAGGGCCAGCAAGACCTCAAGCAACGGCTCCTGCGCCGCGGCGTCATCTGGGTCGCCCAGGTCGTCACCCAGCTGCCCGTCGAGGTCGACAACCCCGCGCGCGGCACCCCCTGGCTGGTCTATCTGCTCCTCGCCGGCTTCCTGCTGATGTTCATCGCGTCGGTCCAGGGGGCGGTCTTCTACCGCGACTGGGCGGTCATCGCCGGCGCCATGGTCCGCCACTACGACGACACCGTGCACACCCTCGTGACCCACCAGTTCCTGCACGGCAGCTGGTACCACGTGCTCTTCAACGCCTACTTCCTCTTCATCTTCGGCGACAACATCGAGCACCTGTTCGGGCGCCTGCGCTTCATGGTGCTGTTCGTCGGGGCCGGCGTCGCCGGCGGCCTGCTGCACGTCCTGCTCAGCCACGCGACCGCGACCCCGGTGATCGGCGCCTCGGGCTCGATCGCCGGGATCATGGCCGCGTACCTGTGGAGCTTCCCGCGCGCCAAGCTGTTCCAGACCATCTTCTTCGTCCAGCTCAAGATCCCCGCGTGGGTGTACCTCGGCGCCTGGGTGGTCCTGCAGCTCGTCATGGGCTTCTTCACCGACAAGGTCCAGTTCGCCTGGTTCGCCCACCTCGGCGGCTTCCTGTTCGGCCTGGTCATGACCCCGCTGGTCCTGCGCTGGCGCCGACGCCAGGTCGCCCGCGAGGTCGCCGTGCCCGCCGCCGCGTGAGCCCGCCGCGTGAGCCCGCCGCCTCCGCGTGAGCCCACCGCCCTTGCCACGCCGGCCCGCGGCGATGCAAGGTCGCGCCCGTGGCCCGCAAACCGCTCCGTCCCCTCGTCGCCGACGGGCAGCTCTACCTCTACAGCGCGGGCTGGCGTCAGGACCTCGACGGCGAGCGCATCGTCTCGATCGCCGTCTTCCACGCCGAGACCGGCCGCGAGCAGGTCCCGCGCGGCAAGGCGATGCGCGCCAACTTCCTCGCGCGCCACGCCGAGCCGCCGGCCCCCGGCGTCGCCGCCTATCCGCATGATGTCCGCGCCGTGCTCGAGCAGGCCAAGCTGCTCGGCTGGGACGGCAAGCGCGAGGGCTGGCTGCTGCCCGCCTGCGGCCTCGAGCGCCCCGATCTGGTGCTGACCGGTCCGACCCGCCTGCGCGCCTGGGCCGACGAGCGCCCGGTCTACGTGCTCGAGATCGAGGAGGCCGAGATCGCCGGACGGCTCGCCAGGGCCCTCGGCTTACCGCCGGTCCCCTCCGCGCGCGACGCCGCCGAGGCCCAGTGGCGCGACGATCGCATGTTCCTGCTGCGCTCGCGCTTCGGCCACCACGCGCAGGTGTACACCCGCAGCGTCGCCGACCTCGTCGTCGCGCTCACCGCCCTCGAGCGCCGCGCCCCGCAGCTCGGCGCCGAGGTCTCCGCCAAGGCGGCCCAGGTCCTCGGGCCCGGCGAGGGCGAGCTCCCGGCCGCCGACGTGGTCCCGCCCGAACACTGGGGCGAGCTCGCCGGCGCGACGCCCCACCCCGGCCTGCACGACAACGACGTCGTCTGGACCATCGTCGGCGACGACGGCCCGCGCATCGAGGCCTACCAGTTCCACCCCGACGCCCCGGAGCGCCTGATGCGCTGGACCAGTATGCACGGCGACGCGGCGATCGAGCGCCGCTTCGCCTGAGCGCGCCTCAGCCCTCGCGCGGCACGAAGGCGGTCTCGGCGAGGTCGCCCTCCTCGAAGCCGAAGAAGATCTTCATCTGCTTCTCGAGGAAGTCGCGACCGTCCTTGCTCTGCAGGTCGAGGCGATAGGTGTTGATGTAGCGCGGCGACTCCTTGAGCCACATCTGCCACGCGTCGCGACTGACCTGATCATAGATGAGCTGCCCGAGCTCGTTGGGGAACGGCTTGAAGGGCAGCCCCGGCAGATCCTTGTCGAGCTTCTTGCAGTGGACGATCCTGGGCTGGTTCATGGTGTCTCCGGCATCTTAGGCCCGAAGGGCGCGCAGGACCACATCGACCGCCTCCTGGACCTTGATGCGCTCCTGGCGGCGATCATCGCGGTGGCGGATGGTGACGGTGTCGTCCGTGAGGGTCTGGGTGTCGACGGTCAGGCAATAAGGCGTCCCGATCTCGTCGTGACGCGCGTAGCGCTTGCCGATCGCGTGCTGCTCGTCGTACTTCGCGTTGATGCCCGCGGCGAAGAACTGGTCGGCGATGCGGCGCGCGATCTCCGGCATGCCGTCCCGCTTGACCAGCGGCAAGATCGCCGCCTTGATCGGGGCCAGCCGCGGGTGCAGCCGCAGCACCGTGCGCGCCCCCTTGCCCTCCGCGTCGCCAGGCTCCTCCGCGTAGGCGTCGCACAGCACCGCCAGCACGCCGCGCGTCGCGCCCGCGGCCGGCTCGACCACGTGCGGCACGTAGTGCCAGCCCTGCTTGCCCGTCACCGGGTCCGTCGCCTCCGGGTCGAAGTAGGTCAGCTTCTTGCCCGAGCCCGCCGTGTGCGCCTTCAGGTCGTAGTCGGTGCGGCTGGCGATGCCCTCGAGCTCGTCCCAGCCCCACGGGAACCTGTACTCGACGTCGAAGCAGCCGTCGCTGTAGTGCGCCAGCTCGTCGGCGTCGTGGGCCCGGAAGCGCAGGTTCTCGGGCTTGAGGCCGATCGCCTGCCACCACTTGAGCCGCTGCTCCTTCCAGTACTCGAGGTACTTCGGGCCCTCGCCCGGCGGGCAGAAGTACTCGCACTCCATCTGCTCGAACTCGCAGGAGCGAAAGATGAAGTGCTCCGCGGTGACCTCGTTGCGGAAGCTCTTGCCCATCTGGGCGATGCCGAACGGGACCTTGATGCCCTGGCTCTGCTGCACGTTCATGAACTGCACGAACATCGCCTGGGCGGTCTCGGGGCGCAGGTACACCGAGCTGCTGGCCATCGCCGCCTCGACGCGCGCGCGCAGCTGCTTGTCGTCCGCGCCCTCGGCGATCGCCCCGCGGACCAGGCCGACGATGTCGCCGATCGGGTCGACCGGCCCGAGCGTCGTGCGAAACATCAGGTTGAAGCGGCGCTCGTCGCTGAGCAGCGGCGAGCCGCAGTTCGGGCACACGTAGCCGGCCGCGCCGGCCTTGGCACCGTGCAGCGTCGTGCCGTCGCGGCGCAGCTCGACCTGCTGGCCCGCGAGCTTCTCCTGGACCGCCTTGGCGCGGCCCTTGTCGGCCAGAGTGATCGGCGCGTCGCTGCCCTCGGCCAGCTTGGGCGCCTTGTCGGCCCTGAAGCGCTCGCCGCAGACCTTACAGTCGACCAGCGGGTCCGAGAAGTTGGCGAGGTGACCGCTCGCCTTCCACACGTCCGGGTGCATGATGATCGACGCGTCGATGCCGACCACGTCCTCGCGGCTGTGGACCATGAAGCGCCACCACTCGGTCATCAGGTTGCGCTTCAGCTCGGCGCCCATCGGGCCGTAGTCGTAGGCCGAGCGCAGGCCGCCGTAGATCTCCGAGCTCTGGAACACGAAGCCCCTGCGCTTGCACAGGGACACGACCTTCTGCATGAGCTCTGTCTCGCGGGACTCTTCGGTGGCCATGGTGGCCGCGAGGAGTAACACAGCGCGCACGGCCGATCCAGGCCCCGCAGGGCCCCCGACGGCCCCGAAGTCAGCTCGCCAGCTCGTCCGCCGCGGCCGCCGCTTGCCGGGCGACCAGCCGCGCATACACGCCGCGCAGCGCCAGCAGCTCGTCGTGGCGCCCGACCTCGACGATCCGTCCGCTCGCCAGCACCACGATGCGGTCAGCGTCGCGGATCGTGCTCAGGCGGTGCGCGATGACCAGCGTCGTGCGGCCCTTCTGCAGCTTCTCCAGCGCCTCCTGGACCAGGTGCTCGCTCTCGCTGTCGAGCGCCGAGGTCGCCTCGTCGAGGATCAGCAGCCGCGGGTCGCGGAGGATCGCGCGGGCGATCGAGACCCGCTGGCGCTGGCCGCCGCTCAGCTTCACGCCGCGCTCGCCGACCAGCGTGTCGTAGCCGTCCGGGAATTCACGGATGAAGCCGTCGGCGTTGGCCGCCCGGGCCGCGGCCTCGATCTCCGCGTCGCTGGCGTCCAGGCGGCCGTAGCGGATGTTCTCGCGGATCGTCCCGCTGAACAGCACCGGGTCCTGCGAGACCACCGCCATCGCCCCGCGCAGGTCGGCGAGCCGCAGCGTGCGCAGGTCGTGGCCGTCGAGCTTGATCGCCCCGGACGACGGGTCCCAGAAGCGCAGCACCAGCCGACCGATCGTGGTCTTGCCGGAGCCGCTGGGCCCGACCAGCGCGCACACCTCACCCGGGTGCACGTGCAAGGAGATGTCCTGGACCACCGGCACCTCGCGGTCGCGGTACGTGAAGCTCACGCCCGCGAACTCGAGCTCGCCGCGCAGCGCCGGCGCGGCGACCGGCTGCGGCGGATCGGCGATCTCGGGCGGCGTGTCGAGGATCTCGAAGATGCGGGCGGTCGCGCCGAAGGTCGACTGCAGCCCGCCGACCAGCTCCGCCAGCGCCCCGACCGCGCCCGCCACCATCATCGTGTACAGCAGGAAGCTCATCAGGTTGCTCGCCGTGATCGTGCCCTCGATCACCATGCTGCCGCCGAGCCAGAACACCCCCGCGATCGAGGTGAAGGCCAGGAACGAGATCACGCTGGCGAACCAGCTGCGCGCCAGCGTCCGGCGGATGAACAGGCCGAAGGTGCGCTCGAGCGCCCCGCCGTAGCGGCTGACCTCGAAGTCCTCGCGCGTGAACGCCTGCACCGTCTCGATCGCCGACAGCCCCTCCTGCAGCGCCCCGGACGCGCGCGCCAGCTCGTCCTGCGCCTGGCGGCTGATCTCGCGGATGATGCGGCTCCAGTAGTTCGCGGCGATCATCAGCGCCGGCACCACCGCCAGCATCGCCGCGGCCAGCAGCCAGTTCATGTAGAACAGGATCGCCACCCCGCCGATCAGCATCAGGATGTTGCGCAGGAAGATGCTCAGGTCCTGACCCACCGTGCTCTGCAGGCGCGTGACATCGTCCGACAGCCGGGACAGCAGCTCGCCGGTGCGGGTCTGATGGAAGTAGCTCTGCGGCATCGTCGCCAGGTGGCGAAACAGGTCGACGCGCAGGTCGGTGACCACCCGCTCGCCGAGCCAGGTCATGTAGTAGTGGCGGAAGAACACGAACACCGCCTGGGCCAGGAAGATCGCGACCAGCACGATCGAGTTCTGGCCGAGCGAGGCGTAGGCGGCCTCGCGATCGGCGGCCGACGCGTTGGTGAAGGCCGCGCCCGCGAGCTCGCCGAAGTAGTACGGGTAGACGAGGCCGAGGCTCGAGGCGACCAGCAGGCACAGCAGCGCCGCCACCATGCGCCCGCGGTGCGGTCCGACGTACGCGAAGACCCGCCGGAGGCGCTCGGCGGGTCGGATCTTGTCGATCACGTCCGTCTCCTTCGAGACCGGCGGGACCAGGGCGATGAGGGGGCGCGGGGGGGCGGCGGCCATGGACCCGCGCAGGTTAGCACCTCACTTCTTCAGGCGCAGGGTGCCCTTCAGGCCGTTGAGCTTGATTTCGATCCCCGTCATGGTGGTCTGCGTGAACACGATCGAGTCCTTGTCATCGAAGGTCAGCGACGCCTGGCCGGCGCTGGTGACGGTCGCCAGGGCCGTCGGGAACGCGCCCGGGACCATCTCGAGCGGGTTCTCGCCCGGCATCGCCAGCCCCTCGTTGCTGGACTCGGTCACGTTGATGATGCCGGTGACGAGGATCGAGTGCGGCTTGTCGGTCATGCCGGTGATGCTGCCGGCGTCGTGGTCCGCGGGGGCGAAGCCGAAGCCGACATCGAAGGGCGCGTCGCCGTCGGAGAACCACTGCTCGATCCGCAGCTTGACCTTCACCACGATGAGGTCGCACACCAGCTCCGGCGTGTCGGCGAAGTTCAGCTTGGCCGCGTAGACCTTGGCGGTCCCTACGTCATCGAGCGCCACCTGCAGGTCACCGCCGAGGATGATCAGGTTGACCGGGAACGAGCAGCTCAGCGTGCTCTTGGCCGTGGCCGTCGTCTCGAGGCGATTGAACTCGGGCGGGGCGCCGTCGGCGATCTTGAACTGCAGCGGCGCGTCGCACACGTTGCCGACCCCGTTGGCGTCGAAGTCGAGCTGGTTCGGGTTCGGATCGCAGCGGCAATTGTCGGAGGCGTTCACGACCCCGTCCGCGTCCTCGTCCGCGTCGTCGTCCGGCGCCTGGCAGCCGACGGGGTCGCCGGTCGTCGGATCCTCGCCGGTCGTCGGATCGCTGCCGGTCGTCGGATCGGCCGTCGTCGTCGGAGCGTCCCCGGTCGTCGTCGGCGTCGTGACGGCCGTGGTCGTCCCCGGGTCGGTCGCACTCGCGCCCGAGGTGGTCGGAGCCGTGGTGCTGGCGCTCTCCGAGGCGTCACCACCCTTGTCGTCGTCTTTGCAGGCCATCGGCGCGACGGCGAGCAGGCTGGCAATTACTGGCGTAAGCAGGCGCATTTGCATGTTCTCTCGCATATCACAAAAGTCGCGCGGCGCGATGTTCAAGGCGCCACGCGAGCGGACCTGCGCAGATGGCCAGGTCTACGCAGGTCCATATGTCGCCGGCCTGTCGCCGGCCTGTCGCCGGCCTACTTCTGACTGAGCTCGAGCAGCACCACGAAGGTCGAACCCGGCGCCTCGTACTCCGCCTCATAGCCGAGGACCACCGTCCGATCGATGACGACCTGCCCCAGCGCCGCCGGGAGGGCCGTCGCAGCCACCCCCTCGCTCACGAGCTTCAGGGCGTCCGGGTTTAGCGGGGGCGGATCCATCGGACCACCCAGGCTCAGATCGAAGGTGATCGCCGTCAGCGTGAACTCCCCGCCGCAGCCCGCCCCGACCCCGAGCGACTCGGGGCTCTGCCACGCCCCAGGGATCGAGATCGTCCCGACCGCGCCGACACCGATCGTCCCGTCATAGACCACCGCGCCGAGGTGGTTGCTGACGATCGCCACCCCGCCCGCCTTCGGCGGGACCGGCTGCTGATGGAAGATGAAGGGGCTCGCGTCGGCGCCGATCAGCTTCGCGTCCATGCAGCAGCTCGTCGCCCCGATCGCGTCCTTGCTGCTGTACACCTCGACCCCCGGGACCGCCCCGCAGACGCTGTGCCAGCCCAGCGGCGCGCCCTTGTCATCAACGCGAAGCAACAGCTCACAGCGCGCTCCGGCCGTCAGCGCCGTCGTCAGATCCGCGATCAGACCCGGACACACATCCGGCTCCCCGGTGCTGGTCGAACTCCCCTCGGCCGTCGTCCCCGTCGTCTCCGCGTCGGTCGTCGCTGTCGCCGTCGTCGTCGTCGCGTCGGTCGTCCCCATCGTCCCCGCCGAGCTCTCGTCGCCCTCGGTCACGCTGGTCAACGTGAAGACCCCACCCGTGGCCGTCACCGAATCGTCGGTCCCGCTCGTCGAGGTCGCGCCGCTGCTCCCGGTCTCCGTGGGTTCGCCCGTGCCCGCGAGCGTGCAAGCCGCGAGCCCGAGCAGCCCCATCCACGCCGCGCCGCGGCTCCAGCATGCGTTCGTCACGGCCGCGCACTCTAGTCAAGCGACCCGCGCGCGTCAAAGAACCATTCGCTCGCCGCGCCGTGGTGGCTCCTCTGGCTTCGGGCCCTGCAACTCGAGTAGCCACATCGGGGCTCGCCCGACGCCGTCATCGCCCTGAATAAACATTTAATATCAAACACTTGAAACAACCCAAGACCTGGCACGCGTCTCGCTTACACGGCCTTACAGGAGAAGCCACCATGTCCCTGCTCATCACCGCCGTCGCCATCGCCTGCCTGATCCCCGCCCTGTTCGCCGCCTACGGCGCGGTGCGTGACCGCTTCCAGCACCACCGCCTGCACCGTGAGCTCGTCCGTGCCTTCCACCCGACCGCCGCCGAGTGAGCCCGACGCGCTCTCACGCGTCCGCCGGCATGTTATGCATCGGCATGGCTTTCTGCTCCATTAATCACTATCGACCCGCACTGATCCTCCTGACCGCGGCCCTCGCCTGCGGCCCCAAGTCCGACGGTAACGACGAGGACGCGGGCGACGAGACGAACAGCGGCACCACCACCACCGGCGAAGTGCTGACCAGCGGCGACAGCGACCCGACCGCGCCCACCGCGAGCAGCACCGCCACCGCCAGCGGCACCGCCAGCTCCGCGACGACCACCTCGGCCGACAGCGGCGAGGATCCCACCGCCACCGCCACCGCCACCACCGCCGGCACCAGCGCGACCACGGCCAATGACACCGGCGACGACACCGGCGACGATCCACCCGTCATCCCCTGCGAAGGTGAGAGCGTGCCGCTGGTCGGCATCACCACCACGATCGGCTATCTCCAGTCGCAGGTCCCGCCCCGGCCCGACACCACCGGGACCGGCGGCAGCAGCAGCGGCGGCGGCGAGCTCGACCCCGGCACGCTGTTCATCAAGCTCTCCGACCAGAACTTCACCTGCGCCGAGCCCAACGCGCTGCTCACCTGCGGCCCGCACTGGTCGGTCACGATCGTGATCCCGCCCGAGTTCCAGAGCCCCGGCGTGTTCAACCTCCTCGGCCAGGACGTCCGCGGCGTCGCCTCCGAGACCGGCGCCGGCGCCGGCGAGGACTGCAGCTTCGGCGGCGGCAGCTTCGACGCGACCTTCCAGATCCTCGCCATCGACGACCAGACCGTCGAGGGCCGGCTGTGCAACGTCAACGACCTGTTCTTCGACACCGACCCGCAGCTCGAGGGCTCCTTCAGCGCCACGCGCTGCCCGTGACCGCGCGGCTGCGCCCGTGGGTCACAGCTTGAAGCCGGGCTCGGCGCGCTGGCTCGAGCGCGCCGGCGGAAAGCTCGCCCGGCTGGCCACGGCCTCGACGCAGCGACCGAGCGAGGTGCCCTGATAAGGCCTTCGCGCGCTCGCCCCCTCGACCTTGCCCGCCGCCGTGACGGTCAGCTGCACGTGCACCACCAGGCCGGGCAGCCCCCCGTGCTTGCGGCACTCGCCGACCGCGTCCGCGACCGCCGCGAAGCCCGCGCCCAGCGCCTCGGGGCTCAGCTTCTCCGGCACACGCCGCGCTCGCGGCTCGCGCTTCTTCGCGGCGTCGACCCTCGGCCTCGGCGCCTCCAGGGACGTCGCGGCGCTCACGGAGCGCTCGTCCGCCCATGGCTCCGCGCTCGACGCGGTGAACTGCGCCTCCGCGTCCAGCTCGTCGATCACCAGCGCCATCGGGCTCGCCGAGCCCTCGTCCGCCGCGCCACCCGGGACCGCCCAGCGGACCACACCGGCCAGGCCGAGGACCATCGCCATCCCCGCGGCGGGCCAGGGCCGGCGGCCCGCCGTCGCCCCGCGCTCGTCCGCCGGCGGCAGGGCCCGAAGCGCCGCCGCGAAGGCCTCGGCGCTCTGAAAGCGATCGCCCGGCTCCTTGGCCAGCGCCTTGAGGACCACCCGCTCGAGCGCCCGGCTGATGTCGGCCAGCGGCGCCACTCGCCGCGGTGAGGGCGGCGCCTCCATGATGTGCTTGCTGAGCGTGCCCATGAAGCCGTTGGCCCGGAACGGCACCCGTCCGGTCAGCATCTCGAAGAGGATCACACCGACGGCGTAAAGGTCGGTGCGCGCGTCGATCGGGTCGCTGCGCGCCTGCTCCGGTGACATGTACTCGGCGGTGCCCATCACCACGCCCGTCTGGGTCAAGTGCTGGTCGACCTCCTCGCCGACCACCTTCGCTATCCCGAAGTCGAGGACCTTGATGAAGTCGGCGTTGTCGCCGCGCTGCACGCGAAAGCAGTTGTCGGGCTTGATGTCGCGGTGAATGACGCCCCGCTCGTGGGCCGCGGCCAGCGCCGCGAGCACCTGCAGGATCATGCGCCGCGCTCGCGGCCACGGTAACCAACCCTCGCGGCGCAGCGTCGCCTTGAGGTCCTCACCGACGAGGTACTCCATCGCCAGGAATGGTAGTCCGCTCGGCGTGTGCCCATAATCCGTGATGTCGACCACGTGCTCGTGGCGGATCGCCGACGACGCCCGCGCCTCCTGCAAGAAGCGCTGGACGATGCGCGGCTTACGGGCGAAATCCTCGCTCAGGATCTTGATCGCCACCTGCTTGCCGATCGCGGTGTGTTCGGCCAGGAACACCTCTCCCATCCCGCCCCGGCCGATCCGCCGCAGGATGCGGTAGCGATCCGACATCAGGGCCACCAGCTCACCCGTCGGGATCTGCGCAGGCGTCGGCGCTGGACCCGAACTCGTGACTCGCGTCGCGACCGCATCGATCATCGCGCTCGCATTCGGCTCCACGACCTCCAGCATAGCGCAGCCTCGCGGAGCGGCCCGGCCCGGCGATCGCGCGACCGCTGCCGGTTGCCGGACGTGACGGCCCTCCTATGCTCTGGTCCTGTGCTGTGTACGGCCCGCGGTCCCTGGCTGCACGCGTCGCTGCTGGCGACCTGGCTCGTGCGCGGAGCCGCCGCCGCGTCGCCCCTCACGCCGCCGCTCGAGCCCATCGAGTCGATCGCGGATCCGCGGAGCATCGCGGCGCCGACCGAGGATCCGCGGACCCGCGTCGGCGCGCTGATCAACGAGGGTCAGGCGCTGTTCGACACCGCCGATTATGTCGGCGCGATCGACCGGTGGACCGAGGCCTACGCGCAGCTGCCCGACGCCCCGCACCTCGCCGCCGCTCGCAACCTGCTCGCCTATCAGATCGCCCAGGCCCACATCGAGGCCTTCGCCATGGACCCGCAACCGACCCACCTTCGCAAGGCCGAGCGGCTGCTCCTGCAGTACATCGCCGGCCTCGACCCCAGTGAGACCGAGCCCCGCCTCGACGCCGAGCAGCGGCTCGCCACCGTCCAGGCCCAGGTCGAGGCCGCCGCCGCAGCCGCCCGGATCCGGGCCGCCGCCGCCCGCCCGACACCGCCGCCCCTGGCCCCCATCGTTCGGCGCGCGCCCTCCGGGGCCCGACCCCTGCTGCTCCTCGGCGGGGTCAGCCTCGGCCTCGGTTGCGGGTTGCTGGCGGGCACCGCCGTGGCCGCCGTCACCGCCGCCGACCTGCACGACGGACGGCGGCAGGCCCTCATGGACGGCGCCCGCGAGGCCGAGCGCGGCCGCTTGCTCCTGCGCGAGACCCGGGCCCAGCAGACGACGATCGTCACCGCCGTCGTCGGCGGCGCCCTGATCACCACCGGCATCGCGCTCCTGATCGCCAGCCGCGCCCGCAGCCGGGGCTTGAGCGCCCTGCCGATGCTCTCCCCGACCCTCGTCGGCGCTCGATTGAGCCTGCGCTTCTGAGCCGTCGCCCCGCGCGGGCGCTCGCCTTTTTTTCACCGCGCCGGGTATCCTGACGAGCATGACCGTCCGCGCCCTGCGCCCCACCGATCTCGAGGTCCCGCGCCCGATCTACGTCGTGTGGGAGACCACGCTCCGATGCGACCACGCCTGCGCGCATTGTGGGTCACGCGCCGGAGACGCCCGACCCGACGAGCTCAGCACCGAGGAGCTGCTGGTCGTCGCCGACAGCCTGATCCGCCTCGGCGCCCGCGAGGTCACGCTCATCGGCGGCGAGGCCTACCTGCGCGGCGACTGCTACCGCCTGATCACCCACCTGCGCGACGGCGGCATCCGGGTGACGATGCAGACCGGCGGCCGCGGCCTGACGGCCGAGCGCTGCAAGCGGCTGAAGGAGGCCGGGCTCGCGGCGATCGGCGTCTCCGTCGACGGCACCGCCCTTGCCCACGACGAGCTGCGCGCCAGCCCTGGCAGCCACGCCGCGGCGATGGCGGGCATCGCCCACGCCCGGGCCGCGGGCCTGATCGTGACCAGCAACACCCAGGTCAACCGCCGCAACATGCATGCGCTGCGGGAGACCGCCGCCGAACTCAAGGCCGCCGGGGTCGCGGTGTGGCGAGCGCAGCTGACGGCGCCGATGGGCCGCGCCGCCGACGAGCCCGACTGGATCCTCCAGCCCTACATGATCCTCGAGGTCATCGACACCCTCGCGGAGATCCAGCGCGAGTGCCTGGCCGAGGCCGAGCTGCGCAAGATCCCCGCCGATCGGGCGTTCCACGTCCGCCTCGGCAACAACCTCGGCTACTACGGCCCGCACGAGCAGCTCCTGCGCGCGCGCCCCGGTCAGCGCGAGGCCCACTGGCAGAGCTGCGGCGCCGGCAAGTTCGTGATGGGCATCGAGTCCGACGGCACGATCAAGGGCTGCCCCTCGCTGCCCACCGGCCCCTACGCCGGCGGCAACGTCCGCGAGCTCTCGCTCGAGCAGATCTGGGCCCACAGCGACGTCATCGCCTTCACCCGCGATCGCACCCAGGACGAGCTGTGGGGCTTCTGCAAGGGCTGCTACTACGCCGAGGTCTGCCGCGCCGGCTGCTCGTTCACCGCGCACACCACCCTCGGCCGCCGCGGCAACATGCCGTTTTGCTACTACCGCGCCAGCCAGCTCCGCCGCCAGGGTCAACGCGAGCTGCTGGTCCACAAGCAGCGCCCCGCAGGTGACCCCTACGACTTCGGCCGCTTCGAGCTCGCGCTCGAGCCCTGGGACTCCGCCCCCGAGCCGCCACCACGGGTCCGCGCCCGCTTGCCGATCCTTAACACCTGACCGCGTGGGCTGTGACATGTCCGCATGGACATGTCACCTGTCCCCGGAGCCAGGTGATGGCCCGGGACCGCTATCGCGCCGCTCAGAGCGCGCCGGAGCCGTACAGCGGCTCGGACCCGCCGCTGCTCCCGGTCCCGGTCGCATCAGTGCCGCCGGTCCCGCTGGCAGAGTCGGTCCCCGGCACCCCGTAGTCCGGCTCACCGGAGGCCGACTCCGTGGACGGGACCCCGTACTCCGGCTCGCCGCCGGTCGTCACCGGCACGCCGTACTCGGGCTCCGGCGTGAACGTCGTGCCGCTCGAGTCCTGGCCCGTCGATGAGCCGCCCGTCTCGCTCGCGCTCCCGCTCCCGTCGGTCCCATCCGTGGTCGTCGGTTCGGGCTCCTTGTCGGGGCAGCCGCTGAGGACGAGGCCCATCAGCACCGCGGTCGCGGCCCGGGCCGCGCGGCCCTCGACGCTGCGATTATCGGCGCCACAGTGCGGGCACTGTGACTCGCTGGACTTGATGTGTTCGGCGCAGGCCGAGCAGGCGATGAGACGGGTGATCGGCAGCAACGGTGGTGCCATACAGCGGGAACTCCAGCCCCACCATCGCACACGGCGCCGCGAGCGGTCAACGCCCTCAGCCGAGGCCCATCGCCCGCAACGCCTCGCGCGCGTCCGGCTCGAGGCGCGCGAGGTCGACGCTGGCGGCCAGCGCCGCGAACAGCTCGGCCTCTCGCCGGGGCTCGAGGGCCTCGGCGCGCAGCAGCAGCTCCAGTGCCCGCCGCGCGAGCACTTCGTGCGCGGCCGCGTCGCCCGTCGCGGCCGCGCGCTGGATCAGCAGCAGCGCGTACCGGCGGATCCGCCAGGGCCGACGCAGCAGCAGCGCCGCCGAGCCCGAGTCGACCCGCGACAGGTGCGGATGGATGTCGCCGAACTCGGCCTCGAAGTTGCGCTCGGGGTCCTTCTCATCGGGGTGCGCCTCGTCGGACGCGCGGCCGGTCATCATCGTCGCCAGCGCCTTGCCGGCGCTCTCCACGAGCTCGAGGATGTAGTCGCGCCCGATCACGCATCCCTTGTATCAGCGCACCCGAAGGTCCTGACCGACCGATCCCGAAGGTCACGCCCACGCGCGCAGGCGCCCGCCTGCTCCGCCTCGCCCGGCCGCGCCGCCGGTGTGGTTCGCCGAAACCCGCCGCCTCGCCTGCGATATCCTGCGCGTCGGAGCAATACACCATGGCTTACAAGCTTCCTCGCGCCGCATTGACCCTGACCCTCTGCATCGCCGCCTGCACCGACGACGGCATCGCTACCACCGACCAGGGCAGCAGCGGCAGCAGCGGCGACACGACCGTCGGCACGACCACGAACCCGACCACGCCCACAACCTCGGATCCCACGACCTCGGATCCCACAACCTCGGATCCCACGACCTCCTCACCTACCGAGACGACGCCGACCTCGACCACGGTCGACCCCACCACCGCCGGCACCGACACCACCGCGAGCACCGACACCACCGCGAGCACCGACACCACCGCGAGCACCGACACCACCGCCGACACCGACACCACGACCGGGGGCGCCGGCGTCTGCGGCGACGGCGTGCTCGACGACGGCGAGGGCTGCGACGACGGCGTCGACAACGGCGACATGAACAGCTGCACCAGCGAGTGCCAGCTCAACATCTGCGGCGACACCAAGGTCGGCCCCGGCGAGGGCTGCGACGACGGCAACCTCGACGACGCCGACGAGTGCACCAACGCCTGCGCCCTCGCCACCTGCGGCGACGGCATCGCCTCGGTCAGCGAGCTGTGCGACGACGGCAACGCCGACGACACCGACCTGTGCACCAGCGCCTGCACGCCCGCGAGCTGCGGCGACGGCTTCACCCAGCCGGTCGCGGGCGAGGCCTGCGACGACGGCAACGCCAACGCCGACAACGCCGACTGCACCACCCTGTGCAACCTCGCCATCTGCGGCGACAGCCTGCTGCACGACCAGGGTCAGGGCGGCGAGACCTGCGACAACGGCCCGGAGAACGGCCCCGGCAAGGCCTGCAACGCCATGTGCGCGCTCAACGTCTGCGGCGACGGCGACGCGAGCCCCACCGAGGGCTGCGACGACGGCAACGTGCTCCCGGGCGACGGCTGCGACGAGGCCTGTGTGCTCGAGATCTGCGGCAACAGCATCGTCAACGTCGGCGAGGACTGCGACGACGGGCAAAACGGCGACCCGGACGACGGCTGCACCGACCTCTGCAAGGTCCCGGCGTGCGGCGACGGCCTGCTGCAGCCGAGCACCGGCGAGACCTGCGACCTCGGCGAGGAGAACAGCGACAGCGGCGCCTGCACCCTCGCCTGCCAGTCCGCGACCTGCGGCGACGGCAAGATCTGGGCCGGCATGGAGGCCTGCGACGACGGCGACGCCAACGCCGAGACCAACGCCTGCTTGCCCGGCTGCACCAACAACGTGTGCGGCGACGGCTTCGTGCTGGTCGGCGTCGAGGAGTGCGACGACAACAACGGCGTCGACAACGACGGCTGCAGCAACGTCTGCAAGTCCGCCACCTGCAACGACGGCGTCAAGAACGGCAGCGAGGTCGACATCGACTGCGGCGGCCCGGTCTGCGAGATCTGCCCGTCCCTGCTGCTGCTCGCGGGCGGCAACACCGGGCCCAACGGCACCCTCGGCGGCACCTTCACGGCCGCGACCGGCTGGGCCACGGTGCCGCTGGCCGGGATCACCGTCGAGGGCGTCGACCTGACGATGACCACCGCCAACCTCGGCGTCGGCCTGCAGCGCTTCACCCAGATCGGCAACCCGCAGGACAACCAGCTGCAGTACACCACCTGGGACAAGGGCGTGTGGTCGCCGGTCGCCCAGCTCGGCATCAACACCACCGCGAGCGTCCCCTCGATCACCGCCGCCAACACCACCGCACAGGCGGTGTTCCAGGGTCAGGACAACAACAACTACTACACCGCCTACGTCAACGGCGCCTGGACGGCGCCCCAGATGACCGGCACCTCCAGCGTCGCCAGGCCCCCCGACATCGCCGCGCTCGGCGACAACGCGGTGATGTTCTTCTTCGACAACCTCAACACCAACGACGGCACCGTCCGCCCCCGCAACGGCGGAGTCTGGGGCGTCAACACGGTCCTGGTCACCAACAACACGACCGGCTATGCGCCCCGCATCCTGACCCTGACCTCGGGCCCCGAGCTGCTCGCTATGTGGCCCGGCGGCGGTCCGCTGCGCTACTCGTTTCGCACCGCGGGCGTGTGGTCGGCCGCCGCGTCGGTCCCCGCCGCCTCCCCCGCCGCAGGCTTGCCCCCCAGCCTCGCCGCGCTCGTCGGTGGCGCCGTCGGCCTCGCCTTCCGCGACGCCAACAACAAGTTCCAGTCCTATCTGTGGAACGGCAACATGTGGCAGGGTCCGCTCCCGATGAGCGGCAACCCGACGATCACCGGCAGCCCCGCGATCGCCCCCGGCATCGGCTCCACGCTCGCCGAGGCAGCCTTCATCGCCAGCGGCCAGGTCTTCCACAGCCGCCTCTCCCTCCTCGGCTGGTCCGTCCCCGTCCCGCTCGGCGGCACCGACATGCGCAGCGTCGCCCTCGCCCGCAGCCACGATTGATCGCGGAGGCGGGCGCCCCGGACCGGACGCCCGCCTCTCATTCGCGCTCCGTCGCGGGTTGCGATGCCCGACCCAAGTTGCGACGCCCCGATGCGCGCCGCAGCCCCGCGCATCTGCGCTACCCTGCGGGGCATGCGTCACAACGCCCTCGCGCCCCTGCGTGACACACTCCTGCTCGCCCTCGGCCTCGGCGGCTGCACCCCCAGACCCGCCGGCGCCAACCCGGACGACGAGGGCCGCCCACCCGCCGCGCAGACCGGCGCCCAGCCGGCCCCGACGGCGAACGGCGGCCACGTGCGCGAGGAGGACAACACCGTGCACCGCGTCGGCGGCGAGACCTGCCTCGCCACCAACCCGCGCTCCCGGTGCAGCGACCCTGGCACCCACAACGCCAGCACCTGCAGCGCCGACACCGACTGCAAGGACGGCCCCAACCCCCGCTGCGTCCAGGACAGCGGGCAGGTCGGCGAGTTCTGTCAGTGCGACTACAGCTGCGCCACCGACGCCGACTGCAAGACCGGCGAGGCCTGCGTCTGCGGCGAGGCCCTCGGCGGCGATCATCACTCGATGTGCGTGACCGCGCGATGTCAGCAGGACAGCGACTGCGCATCGGGCATCTGCGGCCTGTCGGTGCACAACAACGGCTGCTTCGAGACCCGTGTCCTCGCCTGCCGCACCGCCGCGGACACGTGCAAGCGCGACGCCGACTGCGACAAGACCCAGGTCTGCGCCCACGACCCCAACACCTCGACCTGGACCTGCCAGGGCTGGACCTGCATCGTCGGCCGCCCCCTGCTGGTCGACGGCGCCGCGCGCACCGCCGCGGGCGTCCCCCGCGGCGACTGGCACGATCCGATCCACATCTCCCCACCCCGCGATTTCGAAGCCCGCGATCTCGAAGCCCGCGATCTCGAAGCCCACGATATTGCGGCCCGCGATTTCGAGGCCCGCGATTTCAAGGCCCTCGATGTCTCGACCCTCGACCCCGCCACCGCGACGGCCCTCGCCGCCCACTGGCAAGCGATCGCCGCGCTCGAGCACGCCTCCGTCGCCAGCTTCGCCCGCTTCACCCTCGAGCTGCTGGCCCTCGCCGCCCCGCCCTCGCTGCTCGCCGAGACCCAGCGCGCCGCCCTCGACGAGGTCGAGCACGCCCGCCTCGCCTTCACGCTCGCCAGCCGCTTCGCCGGGCGCCCCGTCGGCCCCGGCCCGCTGCGCACCGCCGACCTCGACCTCGACCGTCCGCTCGCAGCCTTCGTCGCCGCGCTCGTGCAGGAGGGCTGCGTCGGTGAGACCCTCGGCGCCGCCGAGGCCGAGCTGCTCGCCGAGCACGCCGACCCCCGGCTCGCCGCGCGCCTCCTCGAGGTCGCCGCCGACGAGACCCGCCACGCCGCGCTCGCCTGGCGCACCCTCCGCTGGCTGCAGGGCCGCCACGGCGAGCCCGTGCGTCGAGCCGCACACGCCGCCCTCGACGATTGCGCCGCGCAGCTCGCCGGCGAACGTGCAGCCGTCACCGAGATCGTCGCGCCCGCCTGGGGTCTCCAGCCCCGCGCGACGCTCCTGGCCCACCGTCGCCTCACCCTCGACGCCGTCGTCCGTCCCCTGCTCGCCGCGCTGCTCGACGACGAGAACAAACATTCGGCCGCACAAATGTAGATATGATCATCGGAGACCGCCACGGGCGCTAGCCCCGCGAATCTCCACAGGCGCGCGCATCGTCGGCCGCAGAGGCTCATCGCGCGCTGGTGCTCGCCCGCGCGGCGCGGGCCTTGACATCGCCCGCGTGCTTTCTATGGTCAACGCGTACATCGGACTTCATGCGGCGGCACGTCCTGCCGCGTGAATGTCCGATCACGCAGGAAAGGCAGCCTCTTCATGAACCCGAAGAAGAACTCCAGCCCCTCGCATCAGCACCCCGACCGCGACCAACATCGCCGCGACCGGTCCGATCAGACCTGAGAACCGGGGCTCCCATGTCACGCAACAACTTCAACGCCACCGACGTCGTCCCGTACATCACCCGGATCCCGGCCCGCCCGGGTCAGCGAGCGGTGGACCAAGACGTCGACCTGCGCCCGACCCGCGACCTCGGCCAGGGCTCACACGTCCACCGCGAGGACCCCAACGCGGTCGACGGCCACGCCGATACCTCATACCCCGGATATGGCGCCTACGCGACCCTCGACGGCAGCCGCGTCGACAGCAGCGAATTTGCCGACCCCGACTGGGCCGGCGTCAAGCTCGAGCCGGAGCGCCCGGCCACGCCCGCCGCCCCGCGCGACTTCACCGGCCGCGGCCCGCACAACCATCGCCCCAGCGATCCCCGCCTCCTCGACGAGATCTGCGAGCGCCTGACCCACGACCCGCAGATCGACGCCTCCGAGGTCGAGGTCTCCGTGCTCGACGGCGAGGTCCTCCTCACCGGGACCGTCGAGCACAGCGACCTCAAGCACCTCGCGGAGGACATCGCCTTCCGCGTCGGCGACGTCCTCGACGTCACCAATCAGCTCAAGGTCGGGCCCCTCGGCGTCGCGCCCACGCCGGATCCCGATCCGCCGCAGGACCTCAGCCCGGACCCCGAGCCCGCCGAGGACCGATTCGCCCACCTCGTCCACGGCTCGCTCGTCGACCGCGGCGGCGAGGACGACGAGGAGCTGTTCGACGCCGGCGACGTCAGCGCCCAGCTCCGGCGCGCCCGCGCCCGCCGTAATCTCCGCGATCACGGCTCCCAGAGCCCGCGCGACACCTCCCGCGGCGAACGCATCGGCAAGCTGTAGACGACAGGACCCCGCGCTGCCGCTCACCGATCCCGGGGCGCGGGGCCCCTTCGCTGGCGCTCCTGTCCTGGCTGTCACCTCCAACTCCGCGTCACCGACGAACGCGCACGCACGTCTCGCCGCTCACTGCTTCTTGACGACGTCGAACTCGTCGATGACCTCGCCCTTGACGGTCTTGAAGTAGCCGTGCGCGGTCGAGGCGTCGCCGTCGACGTTGAAGCGCATGAACAGGACGCCGTCCTCGCCCGAGGCGCCCGGCTTCTCGACGCCGTTCTGGCGGTGGTAGTCGGAGGCGTAGAGCGTCGCCCACCACTGGTCGTCCTTGTGCAGGGCATCCTCGTAGGCCCGGATGCTCTTGCCGCCGAGGCCCGAGACGACCGTGAAGGTGCGGCCCGGCCCGACCTCGAGCAGCTCCGGGAGACCGGTCGCGCCGTGCCCGTTGCCCTTGTTGCCGATGTCGGTCAACGCGCGGGTGCGCGCATACGAATGCTCGTGCCCCATCACGATCGGCGCGCCTTCCTTCTGACAGTGCTTGAACGCGGGCCAGCCGACGTCGTCGCTCTTGTCGCCCGCCTGCAGGTCGCGCATGTTCTTGTGCCAGATGCACAGGCTCCACAGGCTGTCGTCGGCGGCCAGCGCGTCGGCGATGTATTGCTCGTGCTTCGCCTTCGTGCCGATGGTCCCGACCCCCGAGAGCACGAAGTGCAGCCCCCGGTACTTGCAGCTCGAATCGACGCCCAGGTCGCCGGTGCAGGCCGCCCCCTGGACCTTCGCCAGCCGCGCCTTGAGCCCGCTCTGATAGCCGTCCCACTCCGCGACGTCATGATTGCCGATCACCCCGAACACCGGGAACGTGCCCCCCAGCACCCCCTCCATGTCCTTGAAGAACTGCGCCGGGTCGTCGCCATAATCGAAGTCGCCGAGCACGATCAGGAGGTCCGCGCCCTCGTCGAGCACCCGCTGATACACCGCCTTGGGCGCCGACCCGGCCCCCATGTCGCCGACCAGCGCCACCAGCAGATTCTCGTCGGGCGCGTTGGTCGGCGGCGGCGGCACGTCGCCCATCCCGGGCCCGCCCGTCGTCCCCTCATCGCCCGGTCCATCGCCGCTCGAGCCGCTCGAGCCGATCGAGCCGCTCGAGCCATTCGACGGATCGGCCGGGGCCTCGCCGCTCGTATCCTCGCTCGTATCACCGCTCGTATCGCCGCTCGTGCTCCCCGCCGCGCCCGTCGTCGATTCGGGCGCCCCCGCGGTCGTCGTATCGCCGCTCGCATTCGGCGCGGCCTCCGTCCCCGAGCCGCCCGTCGACCCGGGCTCCGCGGATGAAGATGTGGATGAGGACGTGCCCTCGACGCTGGTGCTCCCCGCCGGCAATGTGCCCTGGCCCGGGGAGCCCGCGCTCAAGCCGTCCCCGCCCTCGCCTGGACCGCAGGCGAACGCGAGGATTGCCGGGAGCAGCAGTGAATGGTGACCACGTTGGTGTTGCAAGCAATCTCATCCTATCGGCGTTCCATGCGCTTGCAACCGATGATTCGCGGCGAAACCATCATTCCGGCGACGCCACACTACACGCGCAATCGCTGTAGGTGCGAACACCACTCGCACGCGACGATTCGCGTCAATCCGCGCATATAGCATATCCTCATATGCAAACATTCGGGGTCGGCGCTCCTCGACCGCGAGGTCCCGAAGCCTCATATTCGTCGAGCACGACGCGAAACCTGTCGGCCCGCTCCCCCGATCCCTCGCAGGCCGCCCCCACCGGGCTCTCGTCGCCCCGGGCACCGCGCGCACCAAAACCGCCGGGGACCGCGCCGCGTCGCCGCGAGATCCCTCGATCGACGATTCAGCGGCCGGCGCCCATTACGCACAATTTCGCCGCTGCGCGATGCCCGGACCGCGACGGCGGCGGCGTCGCGGGCGCGGGCCCCGAGAGGCGCGTGGGACCGACAACTGCGGGCACCCGGCCCCAAAGCGGCCGATCGACCGTTGCGCCAGCGGGGGTCACCGCTACATCGACGGGCGAGGAGACACCATGCAACACGACATTCGTGCCTTTACCCGGACCACGCTGGTCGCCACATCGCTGGCGACGATGCTGTCCGTCGGCTGTCAAGACCAGGCCGATCGCCCCGACCAGAGCCGCACCGAGCGGGACAAGCCGGGCGCCGCGATCAAGATGCCCGCGTCGGCCATCGCGACCCCGCAGCCGACGCCCACCGTCGACCAGGTCCGCGAGGCGCCGTCGAGCTACTATGGCAAGAAGGTCCAGCTCGCCGGCGGGGTCGACGCGATCGTCACCGATCGAGCCTTCGAGCTCGAGGGCGCCGGCTGGGCCTTCAATGACAACATCACCGTGTTCACCAAGACGCCGGTGCAGATGACCGGCAGCCTGCTCTCCCGCGGCGACGAGGTGATCGTCACCGGCACCGTGCAGCCCTTCATCACCGCCGACGTCGAGCGAGCGATCGGCTGGGACATCAGCCGGGAGACCGAGATCAAGCTGAAGGAGCGCCCGGTGCTGATCGCCGAGTCGATCCGCAAGGTCAGCGAGTCCGGCCGCTGGACCGCGGCCGGCGCCGGCGCCCAGCCGATCGCCACGGTCGTCGCGCTGATCACCACGATGGACGTGACCGCCCTGGCCGGACAGCAGGTCGACCTCGGCCGCGAGCGCGTCCAGGCCGTGACCACCAGAGGCCTGTGGGTCGGCCCGAGCAGCATGAGCCAGGTGTTCGTCAGGCCGACCACGCCGCCCGCCGACGTCAAGGCCGGCGACATGGTCCAGGTCTCGGGCACGCTGCGCAAGGCCCCGGCCGACGCCGACAAGGCCTGGGACCTCCCGCCGGCGATGGCCAGCGCCGTCCGTGAGGGGATGATCTTCGTCGACGACGCCACGGTGCGCCCCACCCCCGGCGCGACCGCCCAGGCGACGCCAGACTAGGCGATGACGCGGACCAGCCGACCACCGCCGCCGGTATGAACGACGCTCCGCGGGCCAGGCCGCGGAGCGCCGACTGATTTGGTGATAATGCCAGCAATCTACATGTCTGGACATTCTCCCCTCCGTGTTCGCGCCCCGTGCGCTCGGCCGCCGCGCCGCCGCTGCCGTATCCCGCATATCGTGATTCACCGGCGTTCATGCGCAGTTGCGGCCCGCCGCCGCGCCGGGCACCACGCCCCTGCTGGCGCCCGCCGGAGAGTCGGTCCACACCATCGGACAAGGAGAACGTCACATGCTTCGCTGGGCACTCATCTTCTTTGTCATCTCGATCGTCGCGGCGATCTTCGGCTTCGGCGGTGTCTCGGACGCCGCCTCCGACGTCGCGCAGGTCCTCTTCTACATCTTCCTCGGCATCTTCGTGCTGATGCTGGTGCTCGGCCTCATCGCCGGGCGCAAGGTCCTCTGATCCGCGGAACAGAGGCGCCAGGGCCCCGCGAACACCCGTGTTCCGGGGCCCTGTCGCGACCGGCCGCTCAGGTCACCAGCCGCCAGATCGCCAGGAAGTGCACGAACGCCGCCGAGAACACGAAGACGTGGAACACCTCGTGGTATCCGAACACCAGCGGCACCGGGTTCGGCCAGCGCAGCGCGTAGACGATCGCGCTGACCAGATACAGCAGGCCGCCGGTCGCCAGCAGCAGGAAGTCGTCGGCGCCGACCGCCGTCCGCAGCGCCGGCACATACGGCAGCGTCAGCATCCCCATGAGCACATAGAGGCCGGCGTTGAGGCGCCGCGGCCCGCCGGGCCACACCAGACACTTGAGGATGCCCAGCCCCGCCGCCACCCACATCGCCACCAGCAGCCAGCCGCCCGGCCCCGGCATCAAGGACAGGCCCAGCGGCGTGCAGGTGCCCGCGATCATCAGGTAGATGTTCGCGTGGTCGATGCGCTGCAGCCACAGCAGGGTCCGCACCGGCCAGTGCGGCATGTGATAGAGGGTGCTGCCGATCAGCAGCACCACCAGGCACACGCCATAGACCGCGACCGCGGTGGTCGGCGCCCCCGGTCGGGCGGCGGCGATCAGCAGCACGACCGCCGGGATCGCCACCGCGGTCGCATAATAGTCGGCGACGCCGCGCAGCCGCGGGCGAATGATCGACGATGTGGCCGAGGAGGGCGACGAGGCGGACACGCCGCGGATAGTAGAGCCCCGCGCCCGAGTCCGGCAAGCCGCCCCGCACGCTGTTGCCGATGCATGACAGACAGGCGGCCCCAGCGGCCTGCCCGCCGCCCACGGCCCGCCCCGGCTCAGCGCGGCGCCAGCTCGCGCAGCAGCTTGACGGTCTCGGCTGCGGCCAGCGCCGGCGCGCAGGCGGTGTCGGAGATCCCCGACAACACCCG
>Ga0075152_10000356_pt1 | contig 34826 bp, 26 predicted proteins | sample JI61114C2DNA_FD_70964 | JGI IMG/M metagenome (GOLD analysis project Ga0075152, IMG submission 70964) | Wastewater effluent complex algal communities from Wisconsin, to seasonally profile nutrient transformation and Carbon sequestration -... | ecosystem: Engineered > WWTP > Effluent > Algae...
CTGCGGCTGTGGGACGCCGCCACCGGGGCCTGCCTCGCCATCCTGCTTGGGCATACTGGTCGGGTTCAGAGCGCACTACCGCTGCCGGACGGCAGGATTCTCTCTTGGTCGGAGGACAAGACGCTGCGGGTATGGGACGCCACAACCGGAGCCTGCCTCGCCGTCCTCGAGGGGCACACGGGTTTGATCTGGGGCGCGCAGTTATTACCGGACGGCAGGATTCTTTCTTGGTCGGATGACAAAACTCTGCGACTATGGGACCCGGTCACAGGCGACTGCCTCCCCATCTTGCACGGACATTGGCGTACGGTATACGGTGCGCTGCCATTGCCGGGCGATCGGATTCTCTCCTGGTCGGAGGACACTACGCTGCGGGTGTGGGATATTGCTACCGGGGTCTGCATTTACATTCTTCACGGGCACACATATATGGTTACTGGCGTCATGGAACTGTCGGACGGTCAGATTCTTTCTTGGTCGAGGGGCGCCAGGATGCGGGTATGGGACGTCACGACTGGGCACTGCCTCGCCATCCTGCAAGGACACGATGGGGAGGTCGATGGGGCGCTGCCGCTGCCGAACGGGCAGATTCTTTCTTGGTCGTGGGACAAGACGCTGCGGCGGTGGGATACATCCACCGGAGTCTGCCTCGCTGTCCTGAAAGGGCACACGGACTGGATTGAGGGTGTGCTGCTGCTTCCAGACGGAAGAATTCTCTCTTGGTCACGGGATAAAACGCTCCGGCTGTGGGACGCCGCCAAGGGGACCTGCTTGGAGGTAATAATGGAAGACGATTTCCAGCTTTCTCATCCGGAGTTGTTCCTTCGCAAGAGTATGTTTGAGAACCCTAGTCGTGTCTCCGAAAATTGGCGTGCGGAGGCCGGGGGCCACATCGCTCGGCTGTTCCACCGCCTCGGCTTCACCGCGCTCCCGGCGTGGCAAGCGGAGTCGGACTGCGAGGCTTGTCTCCTCCAACCGGACGGCACCCTTGTCGTCACGCAGGCCGATGGCCAAGTTTGCATCCTCAAGCTCCACCACGGCAACCGCCGCGTCACGCTCGCCGAGGCGGAGGAAATTCTTCGAGCGGGAGGAAAGTGAATCGGCATGCCGAAGTTCCAGAAGACTGGAGTGTCTGCATCCGAGACTGCCGCAAGGGGCTTTCCGGGCTGGAGCCAATAGCGGCTATCGCTTTTCCCCACGATAGCCTTTTTCGAATGTTAGGCAGAATTGTCCAAGTTTGGTTTCTCGGACATTTCTCGGACACTTTTTGAGTTCATCCCTGATTCTATATGTTCGCTCTTGATTGCCTCAAATTCACTTGGAAGCCTTGATTTATCCTAGGTTGACGGGCTCATTGCATAACATGCATTAACATGAGTAAACAGCATTATATCAATTTGTAATCATCAGGTCGTCGGTTCAAATCCGACTCTCGGCTCCATTGAGGATCATTGCGCGCAAGCAGCGAGCCCCGGACGATGGAAGGTTGACACCCCTCCCATGGGCGGCATTCATGGGCGTCCATCTCCGCTGACTTGAACGTTCGTCATTCGGATATCGCCATCCCCTCTCCTCCCACCATGCATTCCTCCCTCGAACTCAAGCGCGAAATCGAAGCCGTCCAGATCCCCAGTGGGGAGAGCATCAAGCTGCCGCTCGGTCTGAAGGTGATCATCACCCAGTCTCTCGGCGGCACTTACACGGTGGCGACGGACTTTGGCCTGGCCCGTATCAGTGCTCAGGACGCGGATGCACTGGGCATCGAGCCAGAGGCGAACAAGAAGGAGCAGGACAGCAGTTCCTCAAACATCCCGGAGGATGTCGGCGATTTGGAAGGGCAGGTTTGGAACCAGCTCAAGAATGTCTATGACCCAGAGATCCCGGTGAATATCGTGGATCTGGGCCTCGTGTACGACTGCAAAGTGGAGCAGGATGCCGAAGGCAAGAACAAGGCCTTGGTGAAGATGACCCTCACGGCCCCCGGCTGTGGCATGGGCCCGACCATCGCTGCGGATGCGCAGAGCCGCATCATGACCATCGAGGAAATGGACGACGCGGCAGTGGAACTCGTGTGGGAGCCTGCCTGGAACCAAGGCATGATCTCCATCGAAGGGAAGATGAAGCTGGGGATGATCTAAACCTGCCGCTGTCATGGCTCGCTTCAAACCACCCGGCCAATGCCCCGTCTGCGGTGAGTGGGTGCCGCGTGGGGCGGTGGCCTGTGATGACTGTGGGGCCTGTGCGAAGTCGGGCTGGAAGGAAAATGCGGAGAGCTATGACGGCGTGGACCTGCCGGATGAGGAGGAAGACTTCGACTATGATGACTTCATCCAGCGAGAGTTTGGGACGAACCGGCAAGGCAGGCCTTCTTTGAACAAGGAGGCGCTGTGGAAGATCGTCGCCGCAGTCCTGCTCGCGGTGATAGTACTGGGCTATCTTCTGTCTGCTCGCTGAGGCGAGGGGCGTGAGAGAGCGAGATTTAGGATGCTGGTATGAACTCGGCATGATAGCCTCGACCTCATAAGCGTTATCCTTTCCTGATGTTCATGCCCCCCGTCTTCGTCCAGCGCGCCATCTTTGCCATGGTGCTCGGGGGGCTGCTCTCTCTGAACATGGCGGCGCGTGCTCAGGAGGCACCTTTGCCATGGGCGGAAAGGGAGACGCGGCTGGCGAATGAGTACCTCTCCCTGCTCGCCTCGCAGCCGGAGTATGGGCGCGTGGTGGATCTGCTGTGGGCGCTGTATGAGAAGCATGGGGCCACGGCCCTGCTGATCGAGAGCGTGACGGCGCAGGTGCAGCAGCAACGGCATCCGGCGCTGGTCCTGGTGCTCGGGCATCTGCACCGGAAGGCAGGGGATCTGCAAAAGGCGGCGGGCACTTATGAGCAAGTGATCGGCAATGACGCGCAGAAGCCCATCGCCCTGCAAGCGCTCGCGGATGTGGCGCAGGAACTCGGGGACTCGGTGAAAGCGCATCAATGGATGAGCCAGCTCAATGAGCTGCTGTCCGACACCGATCCGCGCAAGGTGGATGCGTTGCTCAAGCTCGGCACGCTGGCTCTCAGTGCGCAGAAGAATGAAGAAGCCGTCCGCGCCTGGGAGCAGGCGGGCAGGCTGCGCACGACCGACTTCGCCCTCACGCGACAGATCGCCGAACTCATCCTGCGGGCAGGTTTCCCGGAGCGCGCAGCTGCTTTCTACACTACGCTCGCGGATCAAAGCGACCCGCAAAAGCGGCTCGATGCGCTCTATGATCTCGCCCGCATTCATGAGCACGCGGATCAGTTTGAGAAAGCGGATGCCGCGCTGAAAAAGGGGCTGGCCCTGCTGGACTTCCGCGATGCACGCTACACGGACTTCTTCCGCCGCCGCGTGCGCCTGCATGAGCGCTTCGGCACGCTGGATGATCTCCGCCAGCAGCTCTCAAAAGCGGCGGACGCCGCATCGCCGACTGAGCAGGCGCTACGTGATCTCGCCCGCTTTAATGAAAGCACCGCCGACTCCGATGCTCATCTGGAGGCCATGCGCCAGCTCGTGAAGCTGGCCCCGCAGGCGGATGACTACCGCTGGGAACTCGTTCGCCTCCTGCTCGATCACGATGGAACTGCGGAGGCGGCGAAGCTGCTGGATGAACGCACGAAGGGTGATGGCACGGACCTGCCCGCCATCGTCTTCCTCCGCTGCGAGGCGGATCTGCGCAGTGGCAGACAAACCGAGGCCATCGCGCGCTTGCGGGCACTTTTGGAAAAGCAGTCCGGCAATGCCGAGGTGGAGAAGCAAGCGCTCGCCTTTGCCCAGCAGCGGACTTTGGATGAAGTCATCGAGGCCATCCTCAAGGCCCGAGTGGAGCGCGATGCCACGCGGACAGAGGCGGTGTTTGAACTGGCGGCGTTTCATCGCGCACGCAAAGACATGGCGGCGGCGGATGCGCTGCTGCGTCGCTTCACCCAGTCCGCGCCTAACGATGAAGAGCGGCAGCGTCGGCTGAATGATGCGGCTTCCTTCATGGCCTCCGGCAGTGATCTGGATAGCGCCATCATCCTCGCCCGTGAGGCTGTCTCAAAGCCGAGTGCGGGGCATGAGGAGTTCCTGCGTCTCGCCGATCTGCTCACTGAGCATGCCGAGCCCGAGGAAGCCATCACCTGGCTGGAGAAAGCCTGGCAAGCGAGCAAGACCGAGGAGGACGGCATCGATGTCGATGAGCGTCTCTACTCCATCCTGCTCGGTGAAAAGAAGAAGGAAACCACGAAGCAGCGCGGCAGCGGCGGTGACTTCCAGTTGCCCGAGGTCTTCACGGGCAAAGGCTTTGGCAGCACGGATGAAAAGCCTGCCGGGAAGTCCGCTGAGATCTCTCAAGAAGTCATCGAGCACACAATGAAGCTCAACGCACCGCAAGTGCCCGTGCCGAGCAGTCTGCACCTCTTCCGCGCCGCATGGTGGGCGGTGCGTGCGGAGATGCATGAGGAGGCGTATGCCGCCTTCCGTTCTTTGCAGACTGATCCCGCCACGCTGAAGCCGCGTGAGCTTTTTCTCGAAGCCGAGCGACTCCTGCTCGAACTCACGCTCGCGGATAAAAACACGGCGCTCGCGATGAAGGTGCTGCGTCGGCTCATCGGGCGTGATCAGACGAATAAGATCCGCTACACTCTGCGCCTCAGCGAACTCATGCTCGAAGATGAGCAGACAGCCTCAGCCGCCATCAATGTCGGCCTTTCGCATGAGCGCACGGGCTGGCGTCTCGCCAATGAATCCCCACCACCCGGACGCGCCGCCACCGCCATGCTGGAGCGCGCGTATCGTGATGCGCCGGACTCGGAGCAGCTCCTGAATGCGCTCACTCAATGTTATACTCTTCAGCGTCGTCCAGACGATGCACTGAAGCTCTGGCAGCAGGCCATTGATCGCGCCACAGGCGGTGCGGCAGTGACGCTGATGCAGCGCTTTGCCGAGATGCTGCTCACTCGTGGGAAGCTGGCGGAGCATGTGCAGATCCAGCTCCGCATCGTGGAGCTGGAGACCGAGGTAAAGCGGCGGCGCGAGTCCTTCACCCGCTTCCTGGATCGACTGCTCTGGGCCGGTGAAAGCGGCGGCGATCTCCCGCCCGAGATGCTGGCAGATCGGTTAAAGCTGCTCAAAGAAGCACTGCTCACGCTGGTAAAGAAGCATCCCTTCGATGGCTTTTATCACGAGGCACTGGCGCATGTCTATGATCGCGAAGGTGATGCGCCGAAGGCCTTTGCCGCGATGAAGCAGGCCTACTACACCGCGCCAGACACGCCCTTCTCACTCGACCAACTCCGCGAGGCCGCGCTGCGTGTCACGGACATGAAGTCGGCCATCTATTTCCAAAAACAGATCGCTGCCAGTGCCGCGCCTGCGCAGATCGCCGCTGAGTCGCGCAGGCTCGTGGAGATGCTGGAGCAGACCTTCCAAATCGCCGAAGCAGATCGCGTGCGGCGTCGGCTGGAAAGCCGCTTTTCCCAGGATGCGACCGCGCTGGAAGACCTGGCTAAACATTACCAGTCCACCGGTCAGGATGAGGCGGAGCGCCGTGTGTATGAGCAGATCTCGCGCGTGCGTCCGTGGGATGCGCGCTCGCAGTTGCGGCTGGCTTTGAAGTGCCTCCGCCTGGCCGATGAAGCAGGCGCGGAGAAGTATCTGCGGGAGATCATCACGCGCACGCAGACCCAGGCCTTCATGCCACCGACCGGCGGCAGCGTGGAGCGTCTGCCCCTGCCTCTGGCCGAGCAGAGGAAGAGTGGCACCGCGGGCCCGATCACGGAGATCGTTAGCGAACTCGACACCGTGCCCGCACTGAAAAGCGCCGAAGTCACCGCGCTGCGCACCTTCCTCAGCTTGCCGCGTGCCGAGTTCAGCGAGCTGCCAGATGCCGTGCCGCAGCTCCGCCTGCGCGCCATCGAGGAACTCGCGCGCCTCGCGAAGCGCGATGGCCACGTGGCCGCGTGGTTGCCTGAGGCCAGCGCTTTCAAATCACCCGTCGAGAGACTCTGGGCACTCTACTTCGCTGGAGCTGGCGAGCCTTTCCGCGCGGAGCTGAAGCAGGTGATGAGTCGCGGCAACAGCCTGGAGGCCACGTTTTGCCAGCTCTGGCTGACGCTGCGCTCCGGCGGCATGGCGGAGGGGCTGCGCTGGACCACGCAGACCGGTGTGGATGGCGAGCTGCTGGAGCTGCGCCAAAGGATGCTGCTCGGCGTCTCCGCCATCCTCGCGGACATCGATCACTTCCGCTTTGCCAAAGGTGATCTCGCCCTGCTCGGCACCGTGCGCAGTGTCTCCACGCTGGACATCCTCCGCCGACTCCAGGATCAGCAGCGCTACCCCGAGGCACTGGAACTCGGCGAGAGCATCAGCGAGAACAATCCCGCGCTCGGCGGTGCCTTCGTCTTCTCGCTCGCCCGTATCGCCGAGGCGGCGGAGCGCTGGGATCTGGCGCGCGAGTATCTCGGGCGCGTGGTGCGTGGCCCGGTGCAGCCGGAGGCGTATCGCGGCACATATGATCCTTATCTTTTCAGCCTGAGCGCGGCGAACCGGCTGGCCATCACCAGTGGCGAGCGCGAACAAAATGTGCGCTCCGCCTGGAAGCACCTCCAGGCCACGCCCGCCTCTGGCATGACCAGTTTGAGAAAAGCCGCCGTGACCGGCCTCGCCGGTGCCGATGACAAAGCCGCTGCCGAGATGGAGACGCTGATCACCGGCGACTTCATGGCCGCGCGCAGCATGGGCGAGATGAAAGGAATGCTGATGCCACAAGGCTCGCCGCGCTATGAAGAGCCCATGCATCTGCGCAGCCTGTGGGAGGAGACGCGGGAGATTCAGGCGCGCTTCACGAATGAGGGTCTGGGCAATGTGGTGCAGCAGGTGAATGACAAACTCACCGAGCGCTGGGGCAGTGTGGCGCTGAGCTCGCGCAGTGGGCTGGAGTTTGGCGAATGGCGGCTCGGCCATCTCATCCGCCGGATGCGCAATGCGGATCATCCCACGCGCCTGCGGATGCTGCGGGAGCATCTGGCCAGTGTGGATATGCGCCAGGAGGTGAGTGTGGATACGCTGAGCGAACTCGGCGGTCGTCTCGAAGCCGCGGGCATGTCGCGCGAGGCCATCGAGGTGTATGCGATGCTGCCGGGGCGTGCTCCGGCGAACCCCGAATACGCGCAGTGGCTCATCCGCGTGGCCGAGGCTTCTTTGGAAACGAAGATCGGCCTGAAGTTCACGCTCCAGCTCCTGGAAGCCGAGCCGCCCTACAAACCACCGCAGCCCGGTGATGAAGTGCTGCGGGAGAAGCACGCCTACTTCCTCGCGCTGGAATACGATGCCGCTGAGCTGCATCGTCGCGGCTACCTGCCCGCCGTCACCACCGTGCGCCAGGGCCGCATCCCGGATGAAGTGCCGTATCTGCGCGAGCTGGCTCTGCTCTATGAAAAGATCGGCCAAGACACGCTCGCTCTCGCGGCCTGGGAGCGGCTGCACGCGGCCTTCATCGCCAATGAAGCCAGCGGCATCATCCCCGATGCCGAGAGCTGCGTGCATCGCGCCCAACTTTTGATCAAACAAAACAAAGCCACCGCCGCGCTCGAAGCCCTGCGCGGCGTGCCACTCACGGAGAAGTCCGGCGGGCAAGGGCGCGAGGCCTTGAAGCTGCGCGCGAAGCTAGCCGCGCAGGCAGGCTTGTGGGAAGAATTCCGCGAGCTGATGACCAAGGCCGTGGAGCTGAAAGCCATCGATGCCATCACCCATCTGACCGCCCTCTGCCGGGAGCACTCACGCGCCGCCGAGGGGCTGAATTTCCTCACTCAAGCCGAGCGCACCGTGAAGGATGACGCGGATCGTTTCCGCCTGCGACTGGAGCTGCTGCGACTGCTGGCCGATGATCCCGCGTGGTCGCCGGACCGAGGCCGCGCGCAGATCGCCGCGCTCTTCCGCGTGCGCAATCGCAGCCGCGAGACACTCACTCAACTCGTGGAGTGGGTGAGCACCGAGGCCGAGAGCCAGCACCGCGCCGCATGGTTGCCGATCCTGCGCACCGAGACCCGCGCAGGCACCGACAAACCACTCGCCGCACTGGCCCTGAGCGCCTTTGCCAAAGACGCGCCCGCCTCCATGGCGGACGACCTCGCGCGCGGCTGGCAGAGCGTGATCGACAGCGACCGCATCTGTCTCGAACTCGCCGCCGAGATGCTTTTGAAAAAGGAGCGGCCCGGCCTCGCGTGGCAGGCCTGTTTGGTTATGCAGGATCTGCCCTCCATGCGGCTAGATAGCCGAAAGCAGCCGCTCATGCTGCGCGTGGCCCATGCGCTGGGGGACCGCAGCATCGTGCAGGAACTCTTCGCCGAGGTCGTGCGCATGCCCATGCCCGGCGGCTCGCAGACAGTGGCCTGGGCGCAGGCCTTGCAGGACTGCGATGAACTCGGCCTGGCGCGCGAGCTTTACCAGACCGCTCTCGACCGACTCGATGCCACGAACTCCACCCAGCCTGATCTCATCGCCGCGTGGGCCAGATTTCTCATCGCCCAAAAAGACTACGAAGCCGCCGAGACCTGCCTGCTGCGGGATGTGTGGATGCTGCCGAACGAAGCCGCCGCCGTGCTCTTCGAGCTCTACGCGGGCTGGGGCCGACTCGCCGACATCCAGCAAGAGCTGCGCAAGTTTCACCTTACGGCGGGCATCGAAAAAGAGGTAGTGTATCGGGCGGCTAAAGCGTTAGGCTTGCCAGCGCCGATCACTGCTCTGCCCTCCTCACCATGAACTTCCACCGAACAGCGCTCCTGCTCACGCTCTTGTGCCTCACAAGCTGCGGTTCATCCTCGCGACGGAATGAAAAATCGCTGGCTGACATGAAGATGGGAGAGCGTTTTGACCGTGCCAAGAAAGCGATGAAGGAGGGGAACAACTCCACCGACAAAAACCTCCGCAGCCCCTATGAGAAGGCCGCTACTTCAGTCCTTAGCCAAGGTAAGAATGGCAGTGCGGGTTGGTTTGGCCGACAGAAGCATGGGGCACAGGACTTCAATGGAGTGAAGTCCTTCACGGCAGATGAATTCAAGGCGAAGACCTTCTCGAATGCGGACGACAAGAACTGGATGGGCAAGCAGGCTCTTAGCGAGCGGGACAAGGTTCCGGCTTTTGCTGACAACACGTTTGGCACCAAGAAGAGTTCCTTTGCCAATGATCAAGTTCGGGATGCCAGCCAGAGTTCACGCTTCGGCAATGACACCTTTAAAACGACCATGAACCGCGACGCGGCGAAGAGTCAAAAGAAGAACCAAGGCCCATTGATCATCGAGCTGCCAGAGCAATCCGAAGGTTCCGCCTACACTGAGGATGAGGTGAAAAAGCTGCTCGGGCGAGACTGAGCATCAGTGTGCCTCATTCCATCTTGCGGCTGGCATGGGAGAAGAAGTGCTCAGTGATAAGGTCTGAGAGCTTCTCGAGTTCATCGACAAACCTGTCACAGACGTCTGGTATGGTTATCGTGGCACCAGCTTCACTTTTAGAGATCGAAGTGAGATTGATGCCAGCCAGTTCGGACTGAAGACTGTCCGTCTGCTGCCGTGGGGTGACGGCAAGATCAATGCCTGGTACCTGCGGGAGATGAGTGGTGAGACGTCCAAGAATCTGAAACTGGTGAGCGACGGATCGTGGGTTGATGTCGTTGAGCAGGAGAAGATCGAGCACGGGGATGAGGCTGGGCCGCGCAAAATGAAGGCGGCGGTAGGTCATGGTGCTGTCGCAGATCTCAAGGAGTGGACTGAGAAGCACGTCATCCTTTTCGCAATGTCTCGTGGCTGTGCCGACGAGACCGAAAACGATGCAGGCACGCTCAATGCGCTTGCCAATTTCAAGAAAACGCCAGCCATGACCACGGGTCATGTTTTCCTGCTGCATGCCGGAGAAAGCGGCGAGATCGAGCACGAGGGTATCCAAAACACCCTGAGCCGTGGAAAGCACGAAGGGACTGGCAGGAAGACGGGCATCGCGATCGATGCGGTTGAAGAGACGCCACATGTCATCTGACAGACGGTCACGAGCGGCGGCGGCGTTGAAGCGGAGGCGGCTGAGTAGATCTGGGATGCTGCCGGAGCGTTTCGGGTCTCGCAATAAAGCGGGAAGATGCTCGCCCAATTCAGTCGTTCCTTTCGGAACGAGTCCAAGGTGTATCATGAGTGCAATACAGCCCTTTGTTTCATGCCCCTGGATCATGGAGCGCTCACCAGCCAGACGTTGCATGACGGCACGCAACACACGCACCGAGGACTCCAGGCGCTCAGCATAACGCCCCAACCAAAAGAGATGATCTGCGACACGGCTGGGCACACCGCTGGGTGGACGTGCAGGACGAATGACGACGGGCTGCTGCTTGCGGAGATTCTCGTAAAATGGGTCGGGCTGGCCATCGCCAACAACCCAGGTGTCCTTGCTGAGTCCACCGCTGCGCATGGTAACAAGCCAGCGATGGGGCTCTGGACTGACCCGCGAGAGGCCACCGGGCATGGTGACAAAACCTCCGCCCTGAGCGGTGGCAAAGGTTCGCCAGACAAGTGAGCGCGGCTCGATCTTTGTGCCAGTCCAGGTCGGAGTGGTGGAGAGTTGCAGGACTTCCTGCGCCACCCATTCATGCGGTGCGGCGCGGATGGCATCAAGCATCCGAGCCTTCTGCTCGGCATCGAGATCGGCTAGGAAAACAGGATCGCGAGCACCACGAACGAAGGCAGGCTTGACGACCCAACGATCCGGCTGGGCGAGAACGAGTTCCAACTCACGCCTCTGCCCACACCACCAAGTAGGGACACATGGGATGCGCAACTCCTCTCCGAGCAAGTGGCGACAAAGTCCGGGCATGAAAGGATGCAGGGCCGGGGTTTCGATCAATCCAGAACCGAGTCCATTGGCAAGTGCGATACTACCGTTACGCCAGGCTTCGAGAAGACCAGCGGTTCCAATAAGAGAGTCAGAATTCAACTCCAGAGGATCACAAAACACATCATCGACATGCCGAATGACCACATCCACGCGGCGCAGGCCTTCGAGGGTCTTCAGATGCACATGGCGATCTCTGACGGTGAGATCGGCGCCCTCGACAAGCGGGAAACCGAGGTAGCGTGCCTGGAAAGCGTGCTCGAAATAGGTCTCATTGTATGGCCCTGGTGTGAGCATGAGAATTCCGGCCTCTCCACTTCGGTGCTTCGGTGCAAGGGAGCGGAGCATCTCCCGCTTCATCTCATAATAAGAGGCGAGACGGCGAATTTTCGAGGCATTGAACTCCTCGGCATACACGTTCGCCATGATGATACGATTTTCCAAGGCATAGCCGAGACCGCTGGGTGCCTGGGCGCGATCCGCAAGGACGTGCCAGCGACCGGAAGCGTCACGCACAAGATCGCATCCGAAGTTGAAGACAAAACGACCTCCCGGAGGATTGATGCCGAGGACTGGACGCAGGTAGCCAGGATTGGCGTGAATCAACGCAGGTGGGATCAACCCCTCTTTGAGCAAACGCTGTGGGCCGTAGAGGTCCTGAAGAATGGCATTCAGCAGCCGCCCACGCTGATCAATTCCCGCCTGCACCTGAGAGAAGTCCGACGGCGAAACAATGAAGGGAAGAATATCGAGCGACCAAGGACGGCTGGTACCAAGGGCGTCGTCGTAAATATTGTAAGTGACTCCGTGATCACGCAGGAGGCGCTGAATATCCTCCGTGTGCGCTGAGAAGTCCTGGCGAGCACATTGATCCAAAAAGCTACCGAACGTGCGCCAGTGCAGCCTCAGGTTACCCTGAGCATCGACCATTTCATCGAAGACACCCTTTTCAGCCTGATAGCCACGCAGAGCCACCACCTCACCGGAGGTGTGAACCGAAGATCGAGGCGGCAAAACGGCTTCAGGGGGCATTAGGTCAGATCAAGAGAGTAAAAGTGACGCGAGAAGTGGGCCAATGACTGCATGGATTTCATGCCCGCTCTTTAAGCCCAAAAAAGAACGGACATGCTAGCATGTCCGTCTTCAAAATAGACTGGATTGAAACCAAAATCACCTACTCCCCTGCATCATCTGCCCATATCTGCCTGTGCCTTCCCACTTGGTCGGGCGGTTCCATGGCATGGTGCTGTCAGCGACAGGCGGAGGGACGCGTTCACGGCGCTTGGGTTCATCGGATGTACATGAAATCATCGAAGAAACTGCGCTGAGCAGAAACAGAAGGGTGAAGACAGGGCGAGTGGACATGGTAAAACAGCGTTGGGCTGACTACACGTGATCCAGACTTACTGATACAAATTTTCGAGGATAACTCGATCCCCAGGAGACACACTCAAACCATTGGCCACCGTTTCAGGGAGGATGTTAGCCACAGTGCGGTTGCCCTGGACGGACACAATGCTGAGTTTACCGACTGTCTGGTTGCCACGAGTAACGAGAAGCTTGGTGGCCTCATTGATGCCGCTGGCCTGACCAGCATCAATGACAACGAAACCCCAGGCATCATTCACAGCGACGACACGCGCCACGAGACTGTTGCGGTCAAAGGACTTTTTCCGGTCTTCGATCTTTTTAACGACATCTTCATAATCCTTGCGCGCGGCCCCCATTTTCTCTTCCTCAGCCTGGATTTCCTTCTTCTTCAATTCGACCTGGGCCTGGAGTTCAGCGGTGGATTTCTTCATGCCGTTGATTTCCTCAACCATGTTTTCGGGCTTCATGCCTTTGGGCAGTTTATCGAGGCGAAGACGTAGGTCCGCGAGTTTCTTGTTGCTCACATCGAGTTGATCCTGGTCACGCTTCAAGTCGTTTTCGACCTGAGCGAGCTTGAGCTTCTGGCTTTTAGTCTTTTCATTTTCAGTATCAAGGTCAACTTGCACAGAACCTATGCTAGCAACGACGGTATTAACCTCAGAGACAACCTTATTGGCATCATCGAGGGATTTTTGTACATCCACATTGATGCCCGTGACAGAGGCGCGAACACGGGTGAACTCGCGACCGCTATTGTAGGCGAAGAAGGCAGAAACCCCGATAAGGACTGCGCTAAGTATGAAGAGAACTTTGGTCATGGAAGGGAGAGACTAGAGAGTTTGAAGAATCCGGGGGGGCAAACAGGTCAGCTGTTGATCAAGGCTTTGGCGGAACGGCACCGAAGGGATCAGCCGTGTTGGGTTTGTCAGTCGTTCCAGCAGGAGCTGGAGCCGCACCGAAAGGATCACTGCTCATCGCAGGGGCTGCGCCAGCCGCAGGGGCTGGAGCTGCTCCAAATGGATCACTCATTGCAGGAGCCGCAGCTGGTGCACCCATCGCAGGAGCAGGTGCCGCACCAAATGGATCCGAACTCATCGCTGGAGCCGCAGCGGGCGCAGCAGCGTCTGGAACTGGTGCCAATGTAGCAGCGCCACCTGTGGCAGGAGCTGAGACTGGGGCTTTTTCCGCAGCAGCAGATTGACTCGCGGCTGCTACCACAGTGTCACCCGATAGGATGGACTGACCTTCAGCCAGACTACCACGAATGACTTCGGCCACGCTGCCGAACTGCTCGACATTCTTGACCTTGAGTTTGGCGATGACGTTTTTACCACGCTTCACTTCGAGATCGGCATTGGCGAAAACGCCACCGGAATTCCCTTTGTTCAGAATCGCGACATCCCACTCAGGGAAGTATTGAGCCACACGCGCGGTGAACTCTGGATCCACAATTCCACGGCGACCACGAGTTTCAGTCTCACGCAGCTTAACCGTCTGAGCGACGAGGCTGGTGTAGGCTTCCTGGACTTGAGCGAGACGCTGAGTCTGGTTGGCTACGGCGGATTCAGCTTCAGTCTGGTCCTTTTTCAATTTCTCAACCGTGGCGATAAGTTGCTCGATGTTGCCAGCTTCTTCGATCTGCTTCTCCACAGCTGTCACCTGCTGCTGAATTTGATCGAGATTTCCTTTGATGACCCCGTGGGAGACTTCTTTCTCCTGCACTTGAGCGGCAAATTTGACAGTTTCATCCTTGGCGGTGGCGAGATCTTTTTGGATGGCCTCCAAGGCAGCTTTTTTGGCGATCAAAGCATCATCCCCCAGTTTTTTGGAGTCCTGAGCGGCCTTGAGGTTGGCTTTGGCGTTGCTTTCGCGATCACGCTCCGCAGCGAGATCTTTCTGGTTGGACCAAGCGAAATAGCAAGAGGCGCCCAGGCAGCCTGCGGCGAGAATTGAGAGTATCTTCCAGACCATGATTGTGTGTGTTAAATGGGAATTAGACCTGTCTTCTACAGAATTAGCGCTTTTTCGACAACACCAAATTTCACATCCTTGAATTTCAGAGGGATAAACTTTGTCCGCACCTGTGCTCTCAAGCCCCGATCGAAGTGCCTGACTGCATCATTTCAGCCAAGGCAGCCTTCTCATCTCCTGGATGTATATTCACGCCACAGCACGCTAGCAGCGGCGATTTGAGGTTCATACGTATTTGCGCTCACGACTTCGACTTCCTTATCAGTTCCAGTTTTCGCTCATGCAGCGACTTCTCCACGCCTGCGGCATACTCGTGTGGTTGTTGAAGTCGTTTCGCGGTGGAATGGAGCATCGTAAGCTGTTCACGGCAGCGTTTTTGGATCTCCGGAAGCGGATGGAATCGAGGAAACGTGTCGCGGTGCCGTGGTAGAGGAGTTCAGGCGGCTCCTGCGGCGCATACTCCAACTCGACCTCGATCGAATGCCCTTGGCAGGCCCGAATGCGCGCTCCATCCGCGCTGAACTCGAAGCGCTTCTTCGCGTTCGTGACGACAACATGCTCCAAATCCTCGCGGGAGAGTGCCCGACCCGCCTTGGCACAACCGGCGAGCAACGCCCCGACCTCCAACCACCCTGCGGAATCGAGCGTAACATGCGCCGTCGCAGTCTGAAGCAAAGCCATGCCGCGCAACGGGCTGGAGCGTGCCTTACTTGCTTGCCGCTTTTTCGATGAGCTGGAGAAACTCGCCGCGATAACCGAGGGCGTCGGGGCCTTTGCCTTCGCGGGCGAGCTGACGGACGGCATCCCAGGTAAGCTGGCCGGCATAGCTTGACTCGCGGAGCAGCATCCCGAAACCGGCGACGGCGGCGGTGAATTTGAACTCGGGGCTGGCTTTCTCGATGGCGCGGGCGTCGTCGTTCAGTGGGACTTCGAGGAGCTTGCTGGTGGTGCCTTCGGGCTCTTTGTAGCGCAGCTTCACGGTGAGGGCTTCGTTTGTGGCACTCACCAAAGTTTTCACAGGCGCAGGTGCGGCTAGCTGCTGGGCCTCTGGCTGATATTTGAGCTTATCCACAAGCGGTTGGGGCGTGGCTCCGGGCGGGAGATTGGCGGGCACAAGTTCATACAGGGCGGTGATGCTGTGACCGGCACCGATCTCTCCGGCGTCCTTCGTGTCGTCGTTAAAGTCTTCTTTGGCGAGCAGGCGGTTTTCATAACCAATGAGGCGATACTCGCGGATGATCGCGGGATTGAACTCAACCTGGATCTTCACGTCTTTGGCGATGGTGACGAGCGTGCCCTGCATCTGCTCGACAAGCACTTTGCGCGCCTCGCTGACGCTGTCGATGTAGGCGTAGTTGCCGTTCCCCTTGTCAGCCAGGGTTTCCATGGTGCGGTCCTTGAGATTGCCAGTGCCAAAGCCGAGCACGCTGAGGAAGACGCCGCTGCGGGCCTTTTCGGTGATGAAGCCCTCCAGCTCTTTCGGGTCGCTGATGCCGACATTGAAGTCACCGTCCGTGCAAAGAATGACGCGATTCACGCCGCCCTGGATAAAGCCACTGACAGCCTGCTCATAGGCCAGCTTGATGCCCGCAGCTCCGGCGGTGCTGCCACCCGCTTTCAGGCGGTCAATCGCGTCAATCATGTCCGCCTTCTTCAAACCATTCGTGGAGGGCAAAACCACCTCTGTACCACCCGCGTAGGTCACGAGGGAGACGCGATCATTTTCACCCAGCCGCTCGGCTAACATGCGCAGGCTGCGCTGCACGAGAGCGAGCTTGTCCTCGCTGTTCATGGAGCCCGAGACATCGACGAGGAAGACGAGATTGCTCGGCTTGCTGCCAGCGGCCACGTCGCGGCCTTTCAGATGGATGCGTGCCAGCCGATGCTGAGGCTGCCAAGGGCAGGCGGCCATCTCCGCCTTCACGGTAAAGGGCTGCTTCGAGTCCGCATCAGGCGCGGGCTCGCTGCTGGGGAAGTAATTGATCAGCTCCTCCACACGCACGGCATCACGCGGCGGTTTGGTGTTCAGGTTCAGGAAGCGGCGGACGTTGGCATACGAGGCCGTATCGACATCAATGGAGAAGGTGGAAAGCGGCTCCCGAACGACGCTGATGAGGGCGTTTTCGGTGATGGAGGTGTAAGACTCGGAGTTTGAGGGCTGCCCCAATTGTGGACGAATGGGTGCCAAGTCACTGGTGAAAGTGCTCGTGCTGCTGACTGAGGAGCCAGTTCCGGCTATGACGATGCTGCCAGAGCCGATGTGCGGGCCATTGCCAGGGAACCGCACATCGGCAGAGGCCAGCATGGGCATGGGGGAGGCTGGGGCGGCGGGTGCTTGTGCCAGTTGAATGCTGGCGACTGCAGTGCTGGCTGAAACCGGCTTCGTCTTAGGCGCTGGCGGTGTGCCGATGCTCTGGGGGGGAGTTGCCAGATCACGCCTTTTCGACTGTACCTGAACCCGAATCTTTTCCGATTCACTGGTGGCGACCGCAGACACTGCGTCCGGAGCCTGATTGATATAAAAAGTCACTGTCGATCCAAGAACAACCACCGCCGCAGCCGCAGCCATCGGTATCGCGGGGCGCTGCCACCAGCGGAGGGGCTTCGGCTCGAAGCGATCCTTCCAAGGCGCGATCTCTGGTGCCTTGGGCGTGGTGAACTGAGCGCGCTGATTCGAAGTGAGTGCCATGGATTCATCCCGCAGCTCGCGGGTGAGGAAGGTGCAGAAGTCCTTCGTGGTCTCGGCGGTCTCCTGCACGGCAGGATCGTTGCTGAGTTCGGCTTCGAGTCGGGCCTGCTCTTCGGCGCTGAGTTCGTTCAGCGCCCAGGCGGTGAGATTTTCGAGTTTCATAAGCGGAAAAGGATAAGGGTTAGAGGGCGAGAGCGGACTCGGTGGAGCACTGCGGGTTGGCTTCGTGCTCCTGCCACTTGGTGCGGAGGCTTTGGACGCCGTGGTGGATGAGGTAGCCGACGTTGCCGATGCTGGTTTTCATGACCTGGCTGATCTCTTTGTAGTCGAGGCCGGAGATGAATTTCAGAGTGATGGCTTCACGCTGCCTCGTGGGTAGCTTTTCAATCAGGCTGCGAAGGGTGGCAGCAGTCTCGCGGGACTCCAGATCATCGCCAGGGCGGGGTGAGGTGGAGGCTTCGTGGTCGAAGGAGTCGGTTTCCATGACGATGAGGCGTGAGTGTTTGCGCTGATGGTCGAGGGCGCGGTTTTTGCAGACGGTGAAGAGCCAGGGCGCGAGCCGGTCGGGATCGAGACTGGCGAGGTTTTGACTGAGCTTGAGAAAGACGTCCTGCACCACATCGCGCGCTTCTTCGAGATCGCTGGTGTAGCTGTGAGCGTAGCGGATCAGCGGACGCTCAAAGCGCTCCAGGGCGGCGAGGAAGAAGGTGTGCTCGGCGTCGTGCATGGGGGCGGGTTCGGAAGGCATGACGGTGAGACACGCGGGTTCTTGGGGTGCGTGTGAAATTATTTTAAAGGTGTGGGCGGCTCACCCCTCCTCGGGATCGGCACCGCGTTGGAGCTGCCGGATGAGTTCCTTCACCTTGTGAGCCTGGCGGATGTCTCTGAAACTGACCTCCACCCCCGCATTGCCTGCGGAGGAGACATCGAGCGAGCCTAAACGTAACACGATGCCTTTGAATCCCTTTTCCCAGACATCAAGGCTGCGGATGTCACAGATGCGGACCTCCTTTGAGCTGCGTCCCATGATGCCCCAGACATACTCCACGCGCTCATCGGTGACGATGTAGTCGTGCGAGCTGCGTGCGATGGTGATACAGATGAAGGTGGCGATGCCGCTGAGTCCACAAACGAGCGCGTAGGCCTCATCCATGCTGAACAACAAGCCTGCGGCGACGAAGAAGAGCAGCATCAGGAAGAGGCTCTTCCAGTAGCTCATCCAGGCTGGATGACTGAAGTAATAGATGCGCTCGCCGCTTTCGGTGAAAAGCGGCTCATCTTCCGCCTCATCCTCTTCCTCAAGCTCCTCGATCTCTTCTTCGGGTGTCGGCTCCTGAACATCATGGAGATCATCGGCGCGGAACTCCTGATACGCCGGACGATCCACACGCGGCGGCGAACTGGCTCGCGGCGGTCTCATGCCGCTGATGACCTCGCCCACGGTATGATCACGCCCCGTCTGCACATCCGTGCAGAGATCGCCACGCGCCAGCGACCCGCGCTCGACGAGCGTGTACAGATCCTCCTTGGACAGCAGACCTGGGAAGGCCGGGTGGTTGTGGAGGAGGTAGCGCATTGGGAATGACGAAATGGATCACTCAGTCTCTAAAGGCGGTGGCAGAAGATCTTGGCGCTTCATCAATTCGGAGACGCGGAGGAGCAGGAGTTCCCCCTTCGGCGTGCGGCAGACTTCTCCAAGGAAGGGCGTGAGGCGGTCCACTTCACCGATCGAGGTATGCACAAGCCCGGCGATGAGCCGCTCATCATGAATCCCCCCTGGAAAGATGTTGGTCACACGAAACATCACCGTGCCGTCATCCCAGTCGAGTTCAAAGTTCCCCACGTTCAGCTCCTTGTTCGTGCGCATCAGCAGTTCCGAAACCTGAAGACGATGCGTCGTTGGCACAGTCACCGTGGCACGAGCGACGACACTGATGATGCCCGCCTCTCCGTGGATCTGCACGTGCAGCGGCACTTTGGCATGATGAGCCTCAAAGTTTGCCTCGATCACCTCGATGCCCTGAACGGGTTGAAAAGCCCAGCCCTGGGCTTTAAAGGCGGCGAGTGTGGCGGTGTAGAGCGCGGAAGGCATGTCGCGCTGCATAACGCTGCGGGTGGGGGCGCTTCAAGCACCTTTGTTACCACCCTCTTCTGAGAGTGGTCGGGGCGGCGAGATTCGAACTCACGACTTCTTGCTCCCAAAGCAAGCGCTCTACCAGGCTGAGCTACGCCCCGAATACTGCTTCCAAGATTGGAAGCGGGCCGTGATAGTGGGGCGCAATGGCGAGAGCGCAAGAAGAAAGGCGACTTCTTGCGAGCTTTATGAAACCCGCTAGCCTGAACCCATGAAGAAACTCTTCCGCATCGCCCTCATCCTTGTCGTCGTGCTAGGTCTCCTGACCGCCATCGGCCTCGGCGGCTTCTCCTGGTGGATCATGCGGAACATGGGTCCCGACATGTGGGTGACCCAGCTCGAAAAGAACACGAACTGCCGCGGCCAGATCGATGACGCCAAGCTCAGCCTCTTCACCAAACCCGCGCGACTCAGCTTCACAGGCGTGAAGATCGCCCCGCGTGATGCCGAGGTGGACAAGCCCATCTCGGAACGTGCTCCCATGCCCGAGGGCGCGGCTCAGATCATCATCCCGGAGATCATCCTCGAAGTGAAGCTGGAGGATCTTTTGAACCGCCGCCTTTTCGTGGAGCAGTTGCGCCTCATCTCACCTGTCGTGCAGGAGGCGCAGGACTCGCGCGGCAAGAGCACGCTGGAGGCGCTTTTCAAAAAGCCGCGTCATGATGATGAGGCTAAGCAGATCTCCGCCGCAGGCCCCGCCCCATCCTCGCCCGTCGCTCCAGCAGATGAGAAAAAGAAATCACGCAGCAGTGGCGACTTCGCCTTCACCGTCAGCAATGCCAGCATTGAGGGCGGTAGCCTCACCATTCAAAACTCCAGCACCACCATCCGCATCCATGATCTCGAGTTCATCCTCTCCGGCATCGACATCGACCACACAGACCTCGCGAATCACAACGGCATCACCGCCAGATTGGTCACCCACATCCAGGTCGAAGGCATGGCCCGCATCGGTGGCGTGAAGCGTCCGGCAGAGCTCGCGAACATGAAGATCAATGGCGACAGCGTCATCACGCCGATTGACCCCGCCACCGGAGAATGGATGCCGTATTCCCTGCTCAAACTCACCATCGCCCAGGGCTCCACGCTCGCCGGGCACATCACCATGGGAGATGCTGCTGGCAAGGAGATGAAGAAGCTCCTCGAATACGGCATCGATCTCGCCCCCGTCCGTGTCGGCGGCCCCTTGCTGGAGCCTGTCGTGCTGAATGGAGCCTTCAAAAACAACATCTTCTCCATCCTCGCCGACACCCGCTTTGCCTTCCCGGACTATGAAGTCGTCATCGAAAGGAAATCCTATGTCAACGCCGCGCAGGACATCCACAAAATGGAGCTGCGACTCTCCTGCGGACAGGAATTGCAGGCACGTCTTCAGGAGGGGGTCTCGAAGGCCAAGCTCGGCGAATCCATCACTCGTGGTCTGTTCAAAGCGCTCTCTGATGAGCGCGGGCGCATGACCTTCGACATCGAATCTGAAGGCACGCTCTCCGATCCCGAGATCAAACCCAAGCTCGACCGCATCCTGAAAAACCTCATGCGTGGCGAAGGGCTCGAAGATCTGTTCAAGGGGCTTTTGAAGAAGCTCTAGGCGCTCACTTCACACCGTCTCCCCGCGCTTCACGTCCGGCATCAGGCGCACCGGCTTCGTGCTGGTGCGGCCTGTCTGCGCCAGTTCCAAAACAAGCTTCGAGAGCCGCTTCGCAAACTTCGTCGCATCCGCCGAGTAGCGTGTCACACGCGGCACCACATGATCCAGGAAGGCATCGTCATCGCGTGACACCACGGCAAAGTCACGTGGCACCTGGTGCCCACTCCGCAGCAGATGCGTGATCACCGTCAGCGCATGGATCGAGCGCGCCACCAGAAAGGCCGTCGGTGCCGGTTTGCGACTCAGCAAGGTTCCCAACTGCTGCACCACCTGCTCCGCCGTCTCGTGATGCTGGACGACGACGGCCTGAGCTTCCGTGCCTGCCAGCGCTTCGCGGAAGCCGTGCTCGCTCTCCACATCTCCGCCATGCGCCGCGTCCGGCAGCAGCAGTGCGATGCGTTGATGTCCCTTTTGCCGCAACATCACCGCCGCATGTCGGCAGGTCGCGCGGTAGTCCAGATCCACTGATGGCAGTTCGATCCCCTCCGCGCATGATCCCGCGATCACCGCTCCCCTGCCCTCTTCGACAAACCAGCGCTGCATCGCCGGAGTCGAGCGGAAGATCACCCACACCGCCGCCTGCACTCGCTGGGTCAGCTTCTTCAGCCCGCCCGCAGGCTTCGCCACAAAGCAGTGCGCGCTCGCGTGCAGTTCCAACTGATACCCCGCCTCCGCCAGCAGCTCCCGCAGCGCATCCACCCAGCACAGCACAAACGGTGGCATCGCCTGCTGCGGCACTGGTGTCAGCAGCGCCACCACGCGGGACTTCGCCTCACTACGCCGCGTCACCTTCGCCGTTAAAATGCCGCGCTTCTTGTTCACCACCGCACTGATGACACCTTCGCTCTCCAGTTGCGCCAGCACCGCCCGCAGCGTGGGCCTGCTGATGCGCAGCCGTGTGCACAGCGTGCGCTCGGATGGTAAAACATCCGTCCATTCACCCGCCAGCAGCGCCTCGCGCAGAAAGTCCGCGCTATGCGTGATCAAAGAAGGCCTCGGTGGAACAGCGTGCATGGTTGGTCACGCATCATGCCGTGGTCACGCCATTTGACCAAGCAGAAATGGTTCCCCTTCCCGTTCTCCTGGTCTCAAAGTCTCCTCCTCTCAAAGTCTTCCCACCCATGCTTCCTCTCTCCGACCTCCTTCAACTCAAGCGCTGGAACACTCCCACCATCTACAATGGCTGGGAACAGATCACCCAAAGCAACCCCGCCGACGCCGCCTTCAACGTCGAGGAAACCCACGACTACATGCCGCAGATGGGCCCCATGGTCGGTTATGCCGTGACACTCGTCATTGAGCCCTCCAACGCCGCACATCGCCAGGCCAATCCCAATGCGGGTGAAGAATACCGCGCCTACATCGCCAGCATCCCCGGGCCAAAGATCGTCATCGTGCAGGATCTTGATAAACCCCGCGTCATCGGTTCCGCCTGGGGTGAAGTCAGCGCAAACATGCACCGCGCCCTCGGCTGTGTCGGTGCCATTGTCGATGGTGCCATCCGCGATGTCGATGAGATGACCAATGCCGGCTTCAAAGCCCTCGCCCGTCGCCTCTGCGTCGGCCATGGGCATGTGCATCCCGTGCGCTGGGGCTGCGAGGTGGAGGTCTTTGGCCGCAAAGTCTCCCCCGGTGATCTCATCCATGCCGACAAACATGGCTTCATCATCATCGCCCCCGAAGAGCAGCCCCACATCCTCGATGCCGCGCGCTTCATGGACGCCAATGAATGCCAGACCGTCATCCCCGCCGCACGCAGCAGCGCGGGCTTGAGCAGCGAAGAACTCCTCGCCAACCTCAATGCCGCCTGCACCCAGTTCGGCGTGAATGCCAAAGCCAAATTCCAGCGCGGGGGAGAGTGGTGAAGTGAAGACCATTTCCGCGTTCCTTGGCCTCTTTTGCAGTTGCCTTGCCGCCGCCGACTACCGCATCGAAAACAGCACCGTGCTCACCAGCAGCGGCGCTTATCATTGGTCTCAGTCACGGCCTGCCATCCTCCCCGGCAAGGTCATCGTCACCTCCCAGGAGATCGAGAAACGCGGCTCCCATGGTTATCGCGACATCTACCTCACCGAGACCACGGATGGCGCGAAGACCTGGAGCACACCGCAGCGCATCGACGCGCTGAACCGCCGCCGCTTTGAAGACGGCATCGAGCGTGTCATGGGAGACATCTGCCCCCAGTGGCACGCGAAGAGCGGCAAGCTCCTCGTCACCGGCAAATGCTTCGGCTTCCTCGCCAAGGCGAACGACAATAAAGCCAAGGACGACCGCTCCCAGGAGCGCGTGGCTTATGCGGTCTATGATCCGAAGACGAACGCGTGGACTGGCATGAAGATCATGCAGATGCCGGAGAAAGACCACGCCGGTCATCCCATCATCGAGCCTAACGCAGGATGCCATCAGCGCCACGACCTCCCGAGTGGCGACATCCTCCTCCCCGTGCGTTACCGTGCTGATCCGAAGAAGCGCGTTTATACCACCATCGTCGCCCGCTGCACCTTCGATGGCGAGACGCTCACCTACCGCGAGCACGGCAGCGAGCACAGCATCAGCATCCCGCGCGGCCTGTATGAGCCTTCCGTCTGCGCATTCAAAGGCCGCTTCTTCCTCACCATGCGCGGCGAGGAAAACGGCCACGTCACCCGCAGCCAGGATGGCCTTCATTACCAGCCCACCGCCGAGTGGAAGTTTGATGATGGCACACCACTCCTCAGCGCTAATGCCCAGCAGCACTGGATCACCCACGGCGAAAAGCTCTACCTCACCTACAGCCGCCAAGGAGCGAACAACGACCACGTCTTCCGCAGCCGCGCCCCCGTCTTCATCGCCGAGGTCGATCCCGACCAACTCCACATCCTCCGCGCCACCGAGCAAATCCTCATCCCCGAGAGCGGCGTCGATCTCACCGGCGGCTTCGCCCCCGTCGATGTGAATGAAAACGAGACCTGGGTCATCAGCAGCGAGATGGCCTTCCCCGAAGCGCGCAAGGACGAAAACAACCGCGTCCTCCTGGCGAAGATCCTCTGGAGCCAACCCTGAACACTGACGGCTGTGCCGTCGGGTGCTGTGGCTGCCCGCTGGGCTGTGTCCGCTCACCACCTTCCTCGGACTCCGTTCCGGCTGAAGCCGGTGCTCCGTGCTCAGAGTTCGGAGCACCGCCTTCAGGCGGAATCGGAGTCTCCAGATTCTCTTCCCGTCCACTACCGCCACTGTTGGACAGGCTCAGCTACATGATTCTGGCGACACACCCTGACCTGCATCGACCACCTCAACTGATCAGCAGCAGCCGTGGTGGATCACCGGGCAGAGTCTCCGGCGCACGGTGGATGCATGGCGGCACCGGACTGCCCGGGTAGTCCACCGCGATCCGCCAGAGGTTAAAGAGGCCGAAGCCAAACGGCACCGCTCCCGGCAGCGCCGCGTAGTGCAGATCATAGCAGTTCTCATGCAGCCACTCGCTGAAGCCCTCATCATCCTCGCCACCAAAGTCCCGCAGCAGTTCCGCACGCGTCTCAGGCATCTCCACCCGCCGCCGCGCCTCCTCATGCCGCAGCCCCTCGCTCGCCGGGCCGAAGTAGGTGCAGAGATAAGTGTCCGCCTCCATCGTCGCACTGTCCGCATGAAAGGAGAACACATCCGTCGGCACCGGCCCTGGCTCCTCATCACGCGGGTAGGCGCGGATGCAGTTCAGCTCGGGAGACAAACCCTGTTCCCGCAGCAGCCGCAGGTCGGCGAGCAGTTGCTCCACCGCCACCCTGCCAGCCGCACTCACGGGCAGCGCCTGGAGCTGATCGAGATCCAGCGCCCGGATGCCCTCCCGCACCTCCAGATGCCGCACCACCTCGCCATAGTCACCCTCCAGCAGCCGCGGCCAGCACAGAGCATTCACCCCGTTTTGAAGAGGCGTCGTCACCAGCTCATGGAAACTCTGCACCCGCTGGATGCGGTCATAGCCGGGCGGCAGGGAGAAAGAAATCATGCGCGGGAAAAGGAAAGGCTCATCAGAGGCAGCCCCCCGCATGAAGCCCCAGCTTAGCACCCGGTCAATCAACACTGCCACGTTGTTTATCCTGACCTCAGTCATGAATCGACGCCCGCCCCTTTCCTGCGAGAATTGTTGTTTGCATTTGCCGTCCGCATTTTGGTAGGCTTCCACTGCTATCGCTAAGCCATACGTCACATATTTCCTCATGAACAATCTTCGACTAATCTTTGCCACTCTTGCGTGTCTTGTGGGTGCTGTGGTGTTGATTTGGCGGCATTACTTTCAGACGCCGCCTAGCAGGGATCAGTTGGAGAAAATTGAGGCTGTAGTTTCTGCCGTTTCCGTTGGCAGCCGCAGTAATCGCCAAACTGTTGAAACACGTTTTCCAGTCCTGCGGCTGCGCGGTCGTGACGAGGAGTTTAAGTACCTCGACTGGTTCCCACGGCCAAATTACATAACGGCGGAGATCAAAAAGGGTGACGCGGTAATACTATGGTCCGACACAGATAATCACTTCTGGATCTGGGAATTGTGGAAAGATGGCCAGACGGTTGTCTCCTACGATGAGGTACTCGCGGCGGTCCGGTCAAACAATCAGTCCGACCACTATCTTGGATTTGCCATGCTCGCCTGCACAGCTTTTGGGATCTATCGACTGCTAAAGAAATGAAAGGGGGGTAGAGAAGGAACACCCTATGACGGAATTCCTAACATTCAGACACTCGCTTCCAAGATCTCGCGTGGCAGTGTGTTCAGCTTCCGTGATCCGGGCAAGACTTTCCCCAGCGCTGCCACCTCACGGATCACCGTGCTTATCTTGCCCTTCGCAGCCGGAGAAAAAATCGGGCCGTTAGCATTTTGTGTGTAACGATGGGGAGCGTTTCCGGTATTTAACTCATGAATCCATCACTGTGTCATGCTGGCGATCCCCTCTCCCGTGCCACCCAGGACGCTGAGCCTGGTGGTGCGGAGGCGCAGGCGCGCGGCTCGGCGCAGGCCCCTTCCGGTGGACCATGTGCGGCGCGGCATCGGCTGGGTGCTCTCCTGGCTGCGGCGGCGCACGAAGGATTCGGCGGCGGCGGTGGGAAGGAAGATCCAGCTCGGGCCTCAAACCGTGCGCGATATTGAGAACGGCACCTGCGGCGATTTCGGCTGGTGCAATGCCTGCAAAATCTGCCAGTGCCTGCACTACGATCTGTCCACCGTGGAGGATCTGACGCAGCGCTACCTCATCTTCGATCAACTGCACCAGAGGCGCCTGCACAAGGACGAGCCTAACTGGAAATATACTCTCCCTTGGAGCATGGACCGCGCCAAAGAAGACGAGAAACGGTACATCCGCCAAAATCGCGCACGGTACACCGTGTTCGCTTCCACGGCGGGAAAGAGTATGACTTGTGCCCATGAGCACGGCGTCATTCTCCAGAGCTGACTTCCACCCGGTCCCGGAATGGGCGGAGGAGCCGCTTTGGCTGAAGCACCTGACCGGTCATGCCGAGGCAATGCGGCCTCACGACGAACTGCCCGATGGTCTGAACGCGCTGATGGCCTGGCGTGAGCAGTGGATTTCCCGTCTGACGACGCCCGGCGAGGCTTGGGGCCTGGCACTCGATGAAAAGACCTTCGCAACGGCAGATTGCGAAGTCGCAACGGAGAGTTGCGATGCTGCAACGGCAGGTTGCGACACTACAACGGCGGGTTGCGACACTACAACGGAGAGTTGCGACGCTGCAACGGCGGGTTGCGACACTACAACGGAGAGTTGCGACGCTGCAACGGCAGGTTGCGACACTACAACGGAGAGTTGCGACGCTGCAACGGAGGGTTGCGACGCTGCAACGGCAGGTTGCGACGGCGTCAAACCCTGCGGCCAGCTTTCCACGGCCGCTCATTTTCAAGCACTTCAACCCAGGAGGATCGCGCCATGGCTCTTTGGTCGAGCGGCGTGACCTGGTCGTCAGGAACACTTTGGGGGCCGGCACCAACACCGCCGGCCCCAGGCTACGCGAACACACGCAACAAGATAAAACACATGAAACGTGAAAGTTATTACCCCCGGCGGCTGGCGGAGCGCCCGGAGTGGCACATCAACCTGGCCGCCAAATTACAGATTCATGGCCCAACCTTGAATCTGACCACCGGACAAATCAACAATGCCGTGGCTGACAACCTCACTTTGGCCTACGGCCTGGGGGACTGGCTAACCAACGTGCGCGATCTGGGGCCCACGGCCACCGCTTCGCTCAAACTGCTGAACAAAGGCACGGGCACAACGCCCTACGTCTTCCCCACCTACACGGTGGCCGCTCCGCCGACGCTGCCCGTGGGCGCTGCCCCTGTGCTGCCCGGCGCGCTGGACCGCACCTTCCTGCTCATCCACGAGATCAAAGGCAAGCCGACCTACACGGAACCGATGGGCCTGGACATGGGCATCGTGGGCAGTGAGGTGCCGGTGCCACCGCCCGGCAGCGGCGGCGTGCCGCGCATCACCGTCACCGCAGTGCAGGGAGAGGACAGCCAGTTCCTGCGCATCAAGTTCTACAAGGACAAACACGAAGGCATCTATGCCGAAGTGCGCCGTGGTGGTGGCGGCTGGGAAGCCCTGCCCGTGAGCACCCAGAGCCCGCTGATCGACGACCGCCCGCTGCTGGTGCCCGGCCAGGCGGAGGTGCGCGAGGTCCGCGCCCGCTTCTGGGACAAAGGCCAGCCCAATGGCGACTGGTGCGATGTGGCGAAGGTGACGATCAGCCCGTAGAAGGAATGACGAAACCCGAATGACGAATGACGAAGAAGGCATGCTCACGCCTGCCGCTACGGAACCACGGGCTTGCGTCTGCGGCTACGCGGGTCGCCGAAAGCGCCGGCTTTTGGGGATGGGCGGCAGGACCCCGGGCTTGGGCCTGCCGCTACTCGCGACGCGCTGGAGATTGAAAACTGAGAACTGAAAACTGAGAACTGAAAATTGTGATGACTTTTGATCCCGAACTTCTCCAGATTGAGGCGGTGGAAGGAATGACGAAACCCGAATGACGAATGACGAAGAAGGCATGCTCACGCCTGCCGCTACGCGCTCTGAACGGCGTGCCCACGCCCGCGGCTACGCGGGTAGGCGAAAGCGCCAGCTTTTGGGGATGGGCGGCAGGACCCATCCTCCCAGGAAAGTCGAAGCCAAGCAAGGTTGACTGCGGGCAAGCCCTTCGCCCTGCGGGTCATGCTGCGCATGATCTCAAAACTGCGTTTTGTCTCGTTACTTCACGGTCCACTGAACGTGGATGAGCTTTCCCTTAAACGCGATACGCTTCAATTGCGTGCGCTGCGCTTACGCCATGCGGTATGGCTTCGCGATCAAGTTGCCGCTGACGCGGCATGGCATTCACGGGCCTCCCACATCCAGTGCTGTCCCCGGCAACCTCGGGAGATGCCATCTGCCTGCGAATCGGGTTGGCAACGCGACTTGCTTGACGTTGGCGGGCGGCATTTGCCACGAGGCTGCTGAACTGGGAAATGAAAGGTCACCAGGTGGAGATGATCTGCCTAGCGCGCTCCAGGCTGCATGATGGCGGGAGCTTGAGATAAAGGCACACCCAGGAGTGGCTCTGCCCGCGATGCGCAGCGAGACCGTGAATGCTGGCCTGAAGCTCACGCGAGATGCGGCAGCAGAGGGCGTGGATCAGCGGGGTCATCTGACTCTCGGCATCCACGGTGATGCGGCTCAGCCCGTCACGCCATTCAGAGATGACCATGGGCACTGGCAGGGATGGCAAAGCAGGCGCATCCACGCCACTCGGGTGAGACTGCTGGATGGCTGTCTCGATCTCACCAGCTAGGTCCCGAGAGATGGAGCGCCCGTCCGGCTTGAGATGGAAGAAGTCGAGCGCCAGACGATGAAGCGTGGAGGAGAACAGATGCGCCTGATCGATCTCCAACCCGTGCTTCCATAAGATGCTGGTAATCTTTGCGGCAAGTCCATGATCATCCTTCGCGGCGATGCCGAGGATGACCGAGTGCCCTGTGCGGATGATGTACACGCGCGGACGTGCGTCTTTGGCCGCCTGGGCCAGCTTCAGCAGAGACATGCCCATGCGGATGGCATAATGGCGGTAGCCGCTGCGGAAGAAGGCGCTGCCAAAGTCGCGCAGGATGTCCAGCTCAGCAGCGGAGTAGCCTGCACGCGCCAGAGGCAGTGTCGGATCAGCCTGGGGGCGGAAGGTCATGCAGACCTTGGCATGGAGTTCGTGAATGTTAAACCAGATGGCGGGCGAGGCGATCTCCGACTCCCACACCGAGCGGTCTGCGCAGGTGAAGACATGCAGCGCACGCACACGCTTTTCCTCTTTCCCGCAGGAAGAGAGAAGAGCGCTGACCTGCTGGTCATCCATGAGGTCGCCATCAGCCAGTTCACGGAGCAGGCGGCGATTCTCCACCAGGAAGCGCGCCAGCTCGAGAGTCTCGGGATTAAAATCACATCCAGCAAAGCAGCGCGTGTAATACTCCGCCACCGGGATGCCGGAGAAGCCGCCGGTGACGGGGGATGTGGGGGACGCGACGAGGTCGGCATCGACCACCGGGAGACGTTTCGTCAGCAGCGCCAGCTTGACGGCGGCGAGCGAGGCGTCATCCAAAAGCATGATCTCCTCGGCCAGGGGCAGATGAAACGCCGGGTCCGAGAGGTCTTTCTCCACCCCTTGTTCCTGGTCCCGCCATTTTTCCTGTTCCTTCTGCTTCTTCCTGCCCTCCTGCCATTTCTCCTCCAGGAAGGCGATCTTTTGCCGCATGAAGGCTCCACGCAGTTGCTGGCGCTTCTGGATCACCCGCTCATCCAGGGATGAGTCAAAGCGTGTGTGCCCTGGGAAAAGCCGCTCAAGTGCATCTGGGATCTGTGCCAGGAAACCCAGTGACAGCGAAAGCCTGCCGCCTTCTTCATAGAAGAGGCTGGCCAGTTCAGGCACCGGCCTGAGCCAGCCTGAAGCGCAGAGAAAGGTGGCCTCGAGCTCTGCTGGATCGACCGGAACTCCGAACTGCTGGCTGGCGGCCAGAAGAGACAACGCCGCACTGCTGCGGCCCACGGGATCTTCCATCGGCGGCACATCGGTGTGCCTCAGGCCGGAGGCGCCGAGCACGATGGGACTGCCGAAAGCCACCGGACGACCCGAGGCCAGTTCACAGCCGAGGATGCCACGCGCAAAGGCGGCAATGCGGCAGCGTGCATCGATGAACCGCTGGCGCACTTCATCCGCAAAGTCACGCCTCTGCTTGATCGTCGCATCAGGACCTAGCAGTTCATCCATGTGGGCAAAGTCATCAAAAGTCATGATGTCGGGCTCATGAGCGGCCCCGTTGGCATCTGTGGGACAGTTTTGCCGATGCAGATGCAACCAGCTCCGCAGGCGATGGATGAAGTCAAAGGCATGGAGGACCTGCGGATCTGCCAGCGTGCTGTAGATCTCATGACTGTGTCGGTAATCCCGCCCGGCCAGCACCCACACGCCGATTTGGAAGGCACGCAGGCAGTGCTCCTTGAGATCGATCCGGTCGATGCGCTCCACATTGCCAGCGCCTGACTGCGAGCGCTTCTGCCACTCATTCCGCAGCATGAGAAAGTGGCTGAAGGCACTGTGAGTGGCACGAATGTGGGCGCGGAACTTCTCCGCCAGAGCGTGCGGATCATGGAGCGGACGCATGTCGATGAAGGCATTCACCTCCAGCTCATCCAGACAGTGCTCATCGTGACCAACGCGATAGGCTGAAGCAGTAAAGCCAAAGCCGCAGCGCTCCTCGAACTCCCGCGTGTGCTTCGTCTGGCGGTGCAGTTCAGTGAGGAGAGCATTTCCCGCACTCTCATCATCCACGAGAAAAGCGATGTCGATGTCCGAGGCTGGCGTGACCTCCTCACGCCCAGTCCCCCCGAGCGCCACGACCGCAAAGGGACGGTCATAGCCGAGCCGCTGCAGTTCCTCACGCACCCAGGCGACAATGATGTCTGTATGGATGGCGGTGCGCACACGGATGATCTCACGCCCATGATCCAGGCGTGCGGAGCGGATGAGGGCATCGTTCTCGGCGATGCGCTGAAGATAGACTTGTTTCATGGTTGGTTGAAGGAAGCCTGGCCTTTCCAAGTGTCCGAGGGTGATGTTGATGTGCCCTCCACATGCAGTTCGTAGCGCCAGATGTCCTCCTCACGCAGGACGAGTGTGCGCGGATCTGGCCGCGAACGACGGACCACTGTCCGACAGGTCTGCCGTGTTCGTATTGTGTGTGTTCTGCGTGAGGGAGCGTGAAGCCAGAGTACAAGACAGAGCGCTGTCAGGCAGAGAAGAAAGGCATGGGGAGTGGTCATCATGATAATTTTTCCGACCTCATGGTGGGGGCATCCTTCCACATGGCAAATCAGGTCACGGAAATTGTCAGACGACGTTCCGTCAGATTTTTCACCTCTCGGGCGAAACAAACTTTTCGTCCCGCGTTACCCCCCTTGCCATGGCATCCAAAAAGAACACCAGCACACTGACCACGCAGCAGCAACACATCTGCTCGGCATACGCAGCATGGCTGCTGAACAAAAACAAGAATCTGGATGCCATCATGAAGTCCTTGAAGAGCAAGACCAAGGAGCAGGCCTTCGACACCGCCCTCTCTCACTGGGTGACCATCACCAAGAGCACTCTCAGCAAATGCAAGGATGAGGCCAGGGGGTATCATCTGTTTAAAGAGGTCTTCGACATGAACCGGATGATCCATGAGTTCCCCGAGCTCAAGCTGCTGGTGGATCGTGTGCTGACAGAGGATGTGGATTTCAAAAACAGGCTCATGAGCATCGGTGGCGGAACACTCAAAGAAGTGCGCGTCATGCCTGCGGCGTCGAAGTTTGACGACTTCTGCGCCCTTCAGATCCTCATGCTCATGCGTGAAGCCTCGACCATCGGCGTCATGTGGGGCCGCATGGTGAAGGTGGCGATGGATGCCCTCACAGAGACACAACTCTTCCTCAATCTGCCGGACCGGCTCCGCTGCCTGCCTGTCTCGGGTGAGCCGACTTTCATGCTCAACGTCAAGCCGCAGTACATCTCATCACCTGCGGAATACTCCGCCACTGTGCTGGCAATGAAGCTGGCGGAGACCATCAGCAAGCTCGCAGGCAATCCAGGCAACCCGCAGTTCGTCATGCCCAGTCTGCTGGGAGTGCCCTGCTATGTCGGCATGGAAAATTTGGCGAACTTGAACAGCAAGAAGTGGCAAGAGGCAGAAGTGGAGAGGGACATCGCGCTGAAGAAAACACATCGTTATCCTGGCTGGCAGACGATCTTCAGTGAAGGCGGACTCGCAGGAGACATCGACATGCTCATCACCGGTATCGGCCACGTCTCGGGCGCGGCGGGTTCCCAGTTCGGCATGTTCATCCAGGAAAGAGCCGCGCAGGAAGGTCTGTCGCCAGCCTATCTACAATCCATCTGCCATGGTGATCTCGCGGGCACCTTGCTGATCAAGAAAGGCCTGAACAAACGTGACCAACAGATCGCCGAAGCGCTTAATCAAGGCTGGACCGGCCTCAAGCAGTCCGACCTGAAACGCATCTCTGCAAAGTCACCCGGTGTGGTGCTGATCTGTGAGGGTGATAACAAAGCCGAGGCCGTGGAGCAGGCCGTGCGCAGCAAACTTGTGACCTGCCTTATCTGTGACCGCCCGCTCCGAGATGCGCTGATGAAGCGGCTGCCCGCCTCCGCGAGCGCCACATCTCCGGCCACAAAAAAGCGCCACCCGTGATCACTCACAGATGGCGCTGAGATAGGAAGTCGAAAGCGGTTACTTCGCCGGGAAGGGGCTCTTGATGAGCGCCTTGAAGTCATCACTGATCTTGCCCACGGCATCTTTCGGTCCGGTGAGCTTGATGAAGACGGGCGCGTCAGCACCGGGCACGATGGCACCGAGGAGGGTGTAGTTTTCCTTCGGGGTCTTCGGGCCAAACATCGCGCCATCATTATAGGTGCCGGTGGCGGTCACGAGGGAGACTTTGGTGCCGTTGGCATCGAGTTCCTCGGTCTTGGATTCCGGCGGGCTGGCAAACTGGCCGAGCCAGCGGTCGATGTTCGCCTTGGTATCACCACCCTGGCCTGCACCGAAGTAGTAAAAGACGGCTTCGAGAGGCTTTTCAACGCCTTCGACCGGGATGTTCAGCGTGCCCGCACGCATCGGGCTGGTGGGTGGCACGGAGGTCCAGGCGGCGGGATAAACAAAGTTCAATCCTGCGACGGGGAGCTTGGCGTCTTCCGCCAAAGCGGAACTGCTGAGGGCCGCGAGGGCGAGGAGGGTGATGAGGCGTTTCATGGTGGTTCGTTGGAGATTGGTTTGGGATAAAAGGAAGGCGGACTCGCGTCCGCCTTCAGTGCAAAGGTTTTACTTCGTGACGTGCATGACGCCCTTCATCAGCAGCCAGTGGCCGGGGAAGGTACACATGTAGGGGTAGTCGCCAGCCTCGGCAGGCGCGGTGAACTCGATGGTCTCCGTGGCGTTCGGCATCACCAGCTTCGTGTGAACGAGGATGTCTTCCTTGGAGGCATCCGGGATGTAACTCTTTGCCATCGCCTGGGGGTCGGTCATCATGGCGTTCGCCTGGGCACCCACGGCCATTTCCTTGCCTGTCTTGACGAGCAGGAAATTGTGCGGCTGTGGGGCGATGCTGCCTGTGTTGTTCAAGGTCAGCTTCACTTTCTGGCCAGCCTTCACGGTGAGATCCGTCTTGTCATAGCCCAGTGGATTGGAGGCATGGGGCTTGAGTTCGATGATGGCCACTTCAGCATCCTGAGCGGAGGCGAGGGTGGCAAACACGGCGAGGGCGGTGATGGCAGCGAGTTTTTTCATGGGGTGGTTTTGAGGGGGTGACTAATCGGGCCGCAGCCACGAAGCTTTTCAACCTTTTTGTGATCTCCGGCACAGCCTGTGTGGAGGCGCCTTTTTCCAAAAGCAAATTACCCCCAGATCACCCTTTCGCTGGCATGGCTCGATTCTAGCGTTTACAAAGAGGCCCGCCCTGTGGCGGACACAAAAGAATCTATGTGCGGCATTGTTGGCTACATTGGCAAGCGGCAGGCCAGTCCGATCCTCCTGGATGGACTGAGCCGGCTGGAATATCGCGGTTATGACTCAGCGGGCATCGCCCTCCTGAATGGCGGCGCGAGCGTGAACATCATCAAAAAGGCGGGTCGCATCGACAACCTGCGCGCCGCTGTGGCGGAGGTCAGCCATCAGGGCTCCACCGGCATCGCCCACACACGCTGGGCTACCCATGGCGCTCCCACGGATGAAAACGCCCACCCCCACCGCGACCAGAGCGGTAAACTCGTGCTCGTCCACAATGGCGTCATCGAGAACTACCAAACGCTGCGTGATCAGCTCATCGCACAGGGGGACGCCTTTGAATCCCAGACCGACACTGAGGTGCTCGCCCATCTCGTGGGACGCTACTTTGAGGCCTCGGATGAAACCGATGGTCCCACACGTCTGCGCCAGGCTCTCCAGTCTGCCCTGCGTAAGGTCAAAGGCACCTACGGAATCGCCGTCATGCATGCGGAGGTCCCCGGCATCATTATTGGCGCACGTCTCGGCAGTCCGTTGGTCGTCGGGCTCGGCGATGGCGAGCATTACCTGGCTTCCGATGTCAGCGCCATCGTCGCCCACACGCGCGATGTTGTTTATCTCAACGACCACGACATCGTCAGCCTCTCCGATGAGCGCTACGACGTGGCCAGCATGGCTGGTGGCACAGCCGAGGTGAAGGTCAGCCGCATCGAATTCACCGCCGATGACGCGGAAAAGGGCGACTTCCCACACTACATGCTCAAGGAAATCTACGAGCAGCCACAGTCCCTGCGCAACGCCATGCGCGGCCGCCTTTCCCGTGATGACGGCACTGCCATCCTGGGTGGTCTGAACATGACCCCTCAGGAGTTGCGCGGCATCGACCGCATCATCCTCAGCGGCTGCGGCACGGCCTTCCATGCCGCCATGGTCGGTGAGTATGTCATTGAGACTCTCGCCCGCATCCCGACGGAGGTCGAGATCGCTTCCGAGTTCCGCTACCGCAATGTCCCAGCGGACAAGAACACTCTGCAGTTCGTTTTCAGCCAGAGCGGCGAGACCATCGACACCCTCGC
>Ga0075152_10000357_pt1 | contig 34796 bp, 22 predicted proteins | sample JI61114C2DNA_FD_70964 | JGI IMG/M metagenome (GOLD analysis project Ga0075152, IMG submission 70964) | Wastewater effluent complex algal communities from Wisconsin, to seasonally profile nutrient transformation and Carbon sequestration -... | ecosystem: Engineered > WWTP > Effluent > Algae...
CGTGTTTCATGGCAAGCGCGGCGAGTTGCGCCAGCATTACCGCGAAGGGCAGGAAGACCAATTGGGTGCGCTCGGTTTGGTGCTGAACATGATCGTGTTGTGGAACACGATCTACATGGAGGCCGCCCTGGACAAACTACGCGCTGACGGCTACACGGTGAAGAATGAAGACGTGGCGCGGTTGTCGCCGCTGCTGCACGAACACATCAACATGCTGGGGCGGTATTCATTCTCGGTGCCGGAAGCCGTCGCCAAAGGCGAATTGCGTCCCCTGCATGATCCCGCCGATAACGATTAGGACAAACGCTTAACTGCTTTTGCCGTTCCTCTGCACCCTAGACCCCAGAAAGCGCCGTGCAAACTCCAGATCGTGGGCCACCGTGGCGGGAGCAAGCCGGCGCTCCTGTTCCAGATACTGCCGGAATTCCATTGCCAGCCGCTCGGCCGGCGTCGGTTCGATCCGCGGCGCTTGGGCCACCACGCCTTGCTCGATAAGCAAGTTCAGCAGCCGCCGCAGAATCGAAACATCCCCGGATCTGAAGTGCCGGCACTGGGATCGATATCTTAGATAACCGGCCACGTCTTCGGTGGTGACTTGCGCCGCCGCGATTCGGTGCTCACTCAACCAGCAGCCGAAATCAGCGACCAATTGCAAGGCATATCGGACCGAGGTCTTGACGTACCCCTGGTCGATTAATTGCCGGGCGAATGCATCGACCTGCGCGCCCAACGGGCCTTCGCGCATTCGTTTGAGCGTGCGCGGATCTTTGTACACCTGTTCCATCGTGATCTCCTTCCAACGGGACGGGATGTCCCTGAAAGGAGATCAGACTATGCTGGGCACGCCGACGCGAATCGACCACCTCCGCCGGCGCTGTTGCCTAAACTCGGCATAGTCCGGAACTCGGAATAGTGCCGCAAACTGTGCGGGGTGATCTTTTTTTTAGCCCCATCCCCTGTGCCACCCGGCGCAGGGTGGTTTGCACGCCACCGCGATCGAGCGGCGACTTGGCGCGCTGTGCCGCTTTCAGGCCACCGTGGCGATTGGGAAAGAGCAGTTCGGGGTGACGGTGCAATTGCCAGAATTGCCGCAGGGCGGTCAGCGTCGCCGCCGGCAGGGGCACGAAGCGATCCCGGTTGCCCTTGGCGTCACGGATCTGGACGCGCATCCGGGCGGCATCGATGTCACTGACCTTCAGGGCCAGCCCTTCGCCCAGGCGCAGCCCCAGGCTGTAGAGCGTGAAATAGAACACTCGGTAGCTCAGGGTGCGGGTCGCAGAAAACAGGCGCTGCGCCTCGTCGACCGTAACAATGTCGGGCAGGCGCTGGCTCTTGGGCGGTTTGATCAGGTTTGGCATCACCCACGGTTGCTTCAGGACGTGGGTGGTGTAGAACTTCAAGCCGTAGAGATCAAGTTTGACCGCGCTCCACGAGTGCGTCCCGATCAGGTCGCTGAAATACTCGGTGAGCTGTGCCTCGGAGAGATCGTCGATCTGCTGGCCGAAATACTCGCCCAGGCGCCGGATCGCACGGGCGTAGGCTTCAATGGTCTTGGGTTGCAGCCCCTTGAGTTTGAGATGCTTGAGATGGGTTTGGTATTGCCGGTCGAAGTGCCCGGAAAAAGCGTTCGTCATGCTGGTTTATCCTCACGAAATATTGCAGAATCACTCTCCTCAATGGCGAGGGGGTGAAGATGCAGAATATGTCGTGCGGCTCAGTCAGGCGACTCCTCCGCGTAGCGGCTTCGTCCAACCCTTCCATCGAGAGGACGTCACAAGGGCTTCGCCCTTGCTCCGCCTCTCATGTCAAACGTTAGGCCGCGCATTTGCACTTCCCGCAATACTTCCGTAGCACAGAGGAGAAGACGAAGAATGGATAGCACTCTACTCGGCGCAGGGCTTGCGTGCATGGTTGCAGCAATCGTGGGTGGCGGCATGAAAGCCTTTGGCTTGGAGATTCCCCTTGTCAGTTCGACCAAGCGGCAGTTGATGCTGGGTCTTCTCGGCCTCACACTTCTGGTTGCCTCGATCAATGCAGTTAGGGATATCGCAGTATCCTCGTTCAACGGAGCACAAGGTGCCGGCGTGAAACGGGAAGTGCCGAATCCCACGTTGACCACCGGAACTTGGACCCTTCGTAACGCGGTTGATCGAGAGGGCAATGACTGGAGCGACAGTACACTTAAATTCACAACCCAAGCGCTAACGGCAACGGGATTGGCCCTTGAAGGCGTTTTCACATGGCGTTTGAGGGGCACCAGGGTAGGTACTGAAGAGTTTCGCGGCCAATACCTCTCAGACAAGCGTGAAATCATCTTCGAAGGCATCGCTGTAAGAGATGATCCTGGAAGTCGGGCCGGCGGGCTGGCCGTTGGCTCTTACTCGGTAGTGGTAGCCACAGATGAAAGAACTCTTTTGGAAGGGCGTTGGGGATCTACCATGAGCAATGAAGCAGGGAGTCCAGGAAACTGGGAGGCCTTTCGGTAGCGCTGCTTGTGCGGCCTAACCCTTCCATCGAGGGGACGCTTTCCGGCCTGCGGCCTCCAAGCGCCCCTCATGTCAAACGTTGAACGTCTGCTGTCCCCATCAGGCTATTTCCGCTTCATGCCCTGAGGCAGTCCGTCAAGCGTGTTCTAAGTTGATATCAGGTTTTTGAGGAGTGGCGACCCACTTTACGATCAGGCGGTGGCTCTTGTCATCGAGTCACGTCGTGCCTCAATCTCGCTCGTACAGCGCCATCTTCGCATTGGCTACAACCGCGCCGCCCGCCTGGTCGAGCAAATGGAAGTGGCCGGTCTCGTAAGCCCGATGGAAAGTAACGGTAGTCGAACCGTGCTCGTACCGAGTAATTGAAGATGCTTTAATGGCTTCTCTGTACTGTTGTCGACGGGACTGGATACGGTTCGGGTAACCGGCGCATTGCTGCCTGATTGGGTTCGATGGGCCAACGGCAGCATTGGCCTATCACCAGCCTGATGCCAGCGACAACAGGCGGCACGTCGGCCATTGCCACCTTTCAATAGTTGGTAAGTGGCGGTCAGCAATGGGCCGGATAGCAGCCGGTCAATGCCAAAGTCCCGCTTAGGGCAGCTTACTCATCCGACGAATACGTACTCTGTGCCCCAAGGAGTCACTGGCAAGAAATGGAAGCCGCCGTTCGCTGGTTGGTCACGAAAAGCAAGAGCGGTCGTTCGCGATCCGGAATCCACTTTCTCGCCTGAACGGCAGGTTTCCTGCCAAGTCCGGCCATTGGCCGCGGCGAACTGGACTGCGGCACCCGGCCAGCAGCGGTCACCCAAAAAATCGCTCCATAGCTGACACTGGCGCTGTCCGTATGATTATGGATTGATATGGAGATCCGAACGGTATAATCTCTATGTCATTCTCAATCGTAGAAGCGCGCGCGCCGTCCGCGTATCCCCGCTCAGCCACCCAGATATCCGTTACGCAAACTTGATTGGGCGCTTCGACATCGAAGTTCTGTTCCAACTGATTCTCGGCCACGACCGCTGGCTTGCCGTAGCGGTCCGTTCGACGGCGATAACCCACTTGTGCCCGCAAACCCTCCTGCTTGATCAGGCGATAGAGCCGATGCTTGCCGCATCGCTCGCCAATAGCACGCAGGTCATGAGTGAGCTTGCGATAACCATAGACACCACCGCTTTCCAGGCAGGATTGCTTGATCAGGCCCAGCAGTCGCTGATCACCCTACTGGCGAAGCGACGCTGGCACAGACTTCCAGGCGTAATAGCAACTGGGATGAAGCCTTCCGGGGCGATTCGGAGTAATCCAACTTGCATTCAATTCACCTTGTGCCTATAGTTATTTTATGATGAATAATAAACCGTATCTGCATATAGGGCACAGTGCTGCTTTATTGCAAAGACATGACAAATCACGCAAACACTGCCGCACGAGCGGCGTTGTTTGGCGCAGCCGGACGACCGCAGAATGGTTACAGGAGGAGGATGCCGAAGACCGCTGTGTGCCTCTTGGACGTGATCGCGCGGCCCGCAAGGGGCATAGCCCTGACACATTTGGCATGACTGTAGCAGGGGGTTGCTAACATGGCGGGATTCACAGGCATCGCTGCAGTGGGTACGAGTATTGTGCGCTTGCTCACACAGGCCTTCACCGAACGCCAGCCAGTATCCAACAAGATCTCCAAGGCGGCCCTGATCCGTACTGATGACCTCGCCGACGATACGCTGATCAAGAACCTGATCGGCGATCTGGGTCTCACCATCCTGCTCTACCGCGTCGATTTCAACAAGACAATGCGTGCCGCCTGGTCGGCGGTGGGCCATGCCGAGGGCCGGGGCTATCTGGCGCTGGACCTGCATTACCTGCTGAGCCCGTGGGCGGACAACGCCGAGCACCAGCACATGATCATCGGACGCGCGATGCAGGCACTGGAGCAGACACCGGTGTTGTCGGGCCCCACGCTATACTCGCCCAGCCTGCCGTTGCCCGAGTATGCCGGCGAACCGCAGAACGCGCCGACCGATGCTGTGCAGATACTTCTTGAGGAAATCTCCACCGAAGCGCTGATGCGTACTTTCGATTCACTGCCCAGCGACTACCAATTATCCGTGCCCTATATCGCTCGCGTGGTGCGCATCGATACGGCCGAGGCACTGCCCACACCGCCGGTAGTCGATGCCGACATCCGCTTCCGTGTGCCGGCATGATCACCGTCGCGCGCCCACTCCGGCTGGAACATAGCGTGGAAGTCAGCCACGTCAGCCATCGTCTCGCGCTGGGCGTGAAATGGCTCGATGCGCTAACGCAGTTGCCTGCGGACGGTCCGCTGACGAGCGAACTGGAAGCAATCGGCAGCCGGCCGCTGCGCCAGACATGCGAGTTGCGTCAACCTGGACGTCATGCACTGCGTTGGGCGGGTCGCCTGGCTGCGCTGCTTAAAATCGCAGCAGAGGACAAGGTCAGCGCCCCGCCCGCCACGCCAACCGACGACCAGACCAATTTCGTGCTGCGCAGCTTCGCTCAACGGGCGCCAGCAGGTGTGCCCTATAGCCGGTCTCAGGATCCGCGCCGCTATGTACCGCGCCGCGTCGCTCTCACCCCGATCCAGACCGATGGCATACCGCCGGCGGCGCTCGACAACATTCGCCAAGGATGGTTGTGGCCGGGCGCCAACTACCCGCTAGGTGCCAAGACCACAGCCATTCGCGGCCGCATCCGGCGCGGCGCGAGCATGGCTGACGCCGAGATCGTGCCCTGGGCGCGCGTCACCGTCTCGCTGCCGGCCAACATTCTGGCCGCGCCGGATTTCGCCAATGAGCCGCAGGTGGGCTGGGGACACGGCGACGACCGTGGCGAATTCCTGGTCGTGTTGGGCGCCAACGCCGTGCCAGGCGGCGCCACGCTACCGACCAGCATGCCGCTGCGCGTGTGGGTATTCCTGCCGCCGGTCGGCGCTTTCGATCCGGACCACGCGCTGGACAGCCTACCGCTGGAGCAGGCTGAAAGCGATGCCATCAACGATGTATTACGCGGCATCGCGCCGCCTCCGGGCTATGTGCGTCAGAACGCCATGAGCATTCCGCTTTCCAGCGGGGCGACGGTCCGACCCGGCGCCACGCTTGTCCTGAACGATGAAGTTCTGCTGTTTCCGTAGCACGTAATCACGCGTATCGATGCACTCGCACCGATACGTCCCTGTCATTGCCGCTGTTGAACTAGGGGGAACACCATGCCCGAGTATCTTGCACCAGGCGTCTACGTTGAAGAAGTCAGTTTCCGCTCCAAGTCGATCGAAGGCGTGCCGACCAGCACCACCGGATTCGCCGGCGTCGCGCGCTACGGTCCGGTGCAATACACGGTTGGCCCCAGCACCACCAAGCCGCGCCTGATCACCTCATTCACCGAGTTCGAGCGGGTCTACGGCACGCTTATGCCATTGGAACTGGATAGCGGCGAGCGCATTGCCTACCTGGCACACGCGGCACGCGCCTTTTTCAACAACGGCGGCCGCCGCTTATATGTATCGCGCGTTTTCGCGCCGGTACTTGGCAATACGGTGGCGAACCATATCGCACGCATGCCGGTGGTTGTCACCACCGCCGGCAGCAGCGCCGAGTGGGCCGCGCGCTGGCCCGGCGATGATGGCAACGTGCTGATCGACACCCAGGCGGTACGTGGCAAGAACCTCGCGTTCGAATACGCGATGGATCCCGATGACATTCTCGCCCGGCACACCTGGGGACCGCAGGCCAAGAGCGTGAAGAGCGGTGCGGTGGTGGAGCTGACTCCGGGCGGCAGCGATATGCCGATCGGCAATGCCACCTTGAACGCCGCGAACCTGCGCGTGGTCAGCGTCGACAAGGATCGCCGCCAGAGCTTCATCGACGCCAGCGGCGCCGCAGTCGCGGTACCGGCCGGTTCACAGATCGGCCTGGTCGAGCTGCGGGTCACGGTGTATGGCCCGGATGGCCGCGTCGACACCTACGACCGTCTGGGCGCACATCCCAACCAACAGCGCGACATTGCCAAGGTGCTTGAGCTCAACGATCCCGAAGACGAAAATTCAATGGTGGCGATAAACTGGGTCGCGGGCGCCAACGCTTTCGCTCCCGCCGCGTTGATGGTCGGTCTGCAGGCCGCCGCCAAGCGGCTCGCCGGCGGCAGCGACGGCGACCTGCCAGGTCCGGATTTGCTGCGCGGCGACGAGGCCAATCCGGACATCGTGACGGAGCGTGCCACCGGGCTCGAGGCGCTCGGCGAACTCGATGACATCGCCATCGTCGCCCTGCCTGACGGCGGCGCGATGGCAAGCGATCTCGACAGCCAGGTCGCGGCTGACCACCTGATTGCGCATGCCGAAAAATATCGCTATCGCATCGCGGTGGTGGATGCGACGGTCAACAGCTCGCTGTCCGACATCCGCGATTTCCGCAGCAAGTTCGACAGCAAGTACGCCGCGGTCTACCACCCGTGGATCGAAATTCTTGATCCCCTGTTTCCAACCGTACCGGGCGTGCCGCCGCGCAAGCTGCTGCTCCCGCCGTCCGGCTTCGTGACCGGCATCTACGCCCGCAGCGACATCGAACGCGGCGTTCATAAAGCGCCCGCCAACGAAATCGTGCGCGGCCTGACCAAGTTCGAAATCAACATCAACAAAGCGCGCCAAGATGTGCTCAACCCGGAAGGCGTGAACTGCCTGCGTTTCTTCGAGGGGCGCGGCAACCGGGTATGGGGCGCACGCACTATGAGTTCCGATCCGGAATGGAAATACGTCAACGTGCGAAGGCTCTTCATCTACATCGAGCACTCGATCGACAAGGCCACCCAGTGGGCGGTGTTCGAGCCCAACAACGAGCGCCTGTGGACCAATATCCGCAGTGCGGTTGAGGACTTCCTCTACGTGTTGTGGCGAGACGGCGCGCTGATCGGCGCCAAGCCGGAGGAAGCCTATTTCGTGCGCTGCGACCGCACCACCATGACGCAGAACGACCTCGACAACGGTCGCATGATTTGCCTGGTGGGGGTGGCGCCGAGCCGCCCGGCCGAATACGTGATCTTCCGCGTCGGTCAATGGACCGCCGACTCCAAGGCTTGATTGAGGAGAGACAACGATGGCAACCCAACGCAACAACCCGTACGGCGCCTTCAACTTCCTGGTCTCGTTGGGCAATGGCAGCGAGACCAGCGTCATCGCCGGCTTCTCCGACGTGTCTGGCCTCGGTTCCGAGATCAACTACTCGGAATACCGCAACGGCAACGAGTTCGTAAACACCGTGCGCAAGGTGGCCAACACCTTCAAGCAGGAAGACGTGACGCTCAAGCGCGGCCTGATTGGTTCCACCGATCTCTTCCAGTGGGTCAAGGAAGTGCGCGACGGCGCCGATGGCCGGCGCACGGTGACCATAACGGTACTGGACGAGGCGCGCAATCAGGTGGCCTCCTTCAAGCTGGTCAACGCCCAACCCAAGAAGTGGGTCGGTCCCACCCTGGCAGCCAAGGGCGGCGGCGAAGTGGCGATGGAAGAGCTGCACCTGACGCACGAGGGCATCACCTATGAGTAAGAGGGAACTCCGTCGTTCCCCCGAACGCGGGAACCTAGCGACTTTGACGCGCTGAAAGACACTGGATTCCCGCTTGCGGGAATGACAACGGATTTTCCTCTCTCGCTGATTCAGGGAACTCTCGCCCATGCTGCAATCTGCCCGTTCGCCACTCGGTTCGCCCGGCGTCTTCGCGCTGCCGGAGATCCAGCCGCCCGCGCTGCACCCGCAGCGCATGGATGTGTGCGCCTTCGTCGGGGTGGCGCCGCGCGGGCCGGCCTACGTCCCGGTGGTAGACCAGGACTGGCCCGCCGGCTACCGCATGGTTACCGACGCGGCGCGGCCACTCCTGCGCAGCGTGGCGGTACCGGTGCGCAGCTTCGACGAATACCTGCATTTGTTCGGCGGCTTTGAAGGTCCCGGTCTGCTGCCGCACGCGGTCTCCAGCTACTTCGAGCAGGGGGGACGGCGCGCCTGGATCGTCCGCGTGGTGCATGCGCGCGCTGCCGCCAAGTTCGATGAGGGCTGCGCGCAGATCAAGCTGAGCGGCCCGTTCACCCAGCCGTTGGCCTTCGTGGCGCGCAACCTTGGCAGTTGGGGCGACCGCCTGCGACTCAGTCTTTCCTTCACCACCACCACGATCGCTTGCAGTCTTAGTGGCAGCGAAGTCGAAGTCGAGGCGCACAGCCCGCTGGTGATCGGCAGCACGCTACGCTTCACCAATGCGCTGGGGGTGCGCAGCCTCTCCTTGCTCACCGGCATGCGCCGAGTGCGTGACAGCGAGCGGGCACGCGAGCGCTGGCAGCTCGAATTCGACAGCCCGCCGCTGGGCCCGGTGCGTGCCGAGCTGATCGAGGCACGCATCGAGATCGGCGACGGCCTGGGCCGCCGCGAAGTCTTCGAGCATCTGGCACTGGCGGCGGATCATCCCGAAGGCCTCGCAAATGTGTTGTGCGAGCGTTCGGCGCTGCTGTGGCCGCATCCGGACTGGGCCGCTGCACAGTTGGTGCCGGCGGATACTCAAGTGGAATTCCTGCGCGGCGCCAGCGCGCTCTCAAAGACCGGCCAAGACGCCTGGGAAGATATCCTAGGCGATGACTTCTTCGATCCCGTATGGAGTCCGGCCGACGAAACCGCGGGCAGAGGGCTCGCCGCGCTGGCCTACACCCCCGGCGTGACCCAGGTGCTGCTGCCCGATCTCTACCTGCCAGCACAATGGGCCGGCGAGGAGGAAGTGGAAATCGCCAGCAGCGGCGGTGCTGGAGCGGAATTCGCCGCCTGCGTGAAACTTGTCCCTGCCGCCACGGCAGCCAACGTGGCGCCGAGTGCGCTCAGCGGCCTCATCCTCGATCCGCGCACCGCCGGCGGACTGGCCGCGATCATCGCCCTGCAGCAGCGCGTGGTCGAATTCTGCGAAGGTACGCAGAACCACATCGCCTTGATCGACGTGCCGCCGGGCTTGTCGCAAGGCCGTATCGAGCAATGGCGCGCCGCTTTCGACAGCGCCTGGGTGGCGGCCTACCACCCCTGGCTGGTGCCGACGCGGCGCAACGAAGATGGATATGACGATGCACTAAGCAGCGGTCAGGCGAGACGGCGCCAGCTGCCGCCCTCGGCACCCGCCGCCGGCATCGTCGCCCGCCGCGAATTCGAGCGCGGCATTCAGTACGGGCCGGCCAACGAGATCGCGCGCGAGATCATCCACTTCGCTGAGACCCAGCCCGAAGGCCGGGCCGACGCGCTGCATCCGCAGAATATCAACTGCTTCGTGCGCCAGCCGGACGGCATCGCCCTGGTTGCCGCGCGCACCCTGTCGCGCGAACGCGATTGGCGCCAGCTCTCGGTGCGCCGCCTGATGCTGATGCTGCGGCGGACTCTGCTGGTCGACACCCAGTGGGCGGTGTTTGAACCCAATGGCCCCGCGCTGTGGCGCGACTTGCAGCACGCCATCGAGAGCTTGTTGCGCGGCTTGTTCCGGGCCGGCGCCTTCGCCGGACGCAGCGAGGCCGAATCCTTCTTCGTGCGCCTGTCGACCGAGCAAATGCGGCTGGATCGCGGCGAACTGCTGGTCGAAATCGGGGTCGCGCCAGCCGAGCCGCTGGAATTCATCCTCGTCCGCCTGCGCCGCGACGGCGACGGCACCCTCAGCCTGGAAGAGTGACCGTTTCATGGCCTCCACCCTGATCCTCCCCGCCTTCCGCTTCGAAGTGAAGCTGATCCGCTCGCCCGACATCGTCGCCGGCAGCCAGCAGCCACCCGGCGCCGGCGCCGGCTACACACCGCCCAGCGGCGATGCGGTACTGGGCGGACGCGGCGCGCCCGACTGGCGCGGCGCCTTCCAGGAATGCGCCGGACTCGAAATCGAAATGGATATCCAGGAATACCAGGAAGGCGGCCGCAACAACGGCACCGTGCGCCGAGTCGGCCGCGCCAAGTACCAGCCCATCGTGCTCAAACGCGGCATGTTCTACCAGCCGGACGGCGAAGGCCGGGTCAACACCGAGCTATGGCACTGGATGCAGCGCATCCTGAACGGCGAGCGGCCTGTTCCGCGCCATGACGGCATCATTTACGTGATGAGTGCGGACGGCCAAGTGCGCGCGAGCTGGATGTTCGATCGCGGCCTGCCGTCCAAGATCCGCGGCCCCGAACTGAATGCCAAAACGGGCGAGATCGCGATCGAGGAGTTGTCGATCGCGCACGAGGGGCTGCGCCTGCTGGCCGCCGAAGAGCCGCTGCTATGACTGCGCTCACCAAGGCCCAGCTCGGCGAGATTACCTCCGGCGACAGCCCGACCGAGGTGCCCAACACCTTGGTCGACGTGCAGTTCAATCCGACCACGCTGCGGGTGCAGATCTCCAACCGCACCGCCGGCGGCCAGCAGGCCGGCGCCCAGGCGCGCCAACGTCCCGGCACCGGCGAGATGCAGGTCAGCTTCGACCTGGTATTCGACACCGCTGACGAAGGCACGACCGACCAAGGCGTCAGCGTGCTCGACAAAACCAAGACGGTGGAGCGCTTCGTGCGGCCCAAAGGCAATCGCGCCGGCGAGGAAGCACCGCCACGCGTGATCTTCAAATGGGGCAGCTTCCTGGTTCAGGGCACGATGGAAAGCGCCAACATCGATCTCGATCTCTTCGATGCCAAAGGCGTGCCGCTGCGCGCCAAGGTCTCAGTCACCATCAAAGGCCAGGACCCGCGCTGGACCTACGCGCCGGCACCCAATCCGCAACTGCCCGGCAGCACTGCCGGCAGCGGCACCAGCCTGCCCGCCGGTACGCCCGGCACCCAGGGCAACAACGCCTCACCCGAGCGCATCATGCAGGCGATGCCGGGCGAGAGCCTGGCTCAGTTGGCGCAGCGCGCCGGCCTTGATCCGACCGCCTGGCGGGCCCTGGCCGATGGTCTCGCGAATCCACTCAAACTGCAGCTGGGGCAGGAAATCGCACTTCCCGGCGGCAGTCCCAAGGGTACAGCCAGCGCGTCGGCCAGTCAGGATCCTGGCCAGACCGCCGCCGCCCTGCCCCTGGTCAACGCCAGCCAAGCCGGGCGCGGCGGCGCCGGCAGTAACGATGCCAGCCGCAATCAGCGCGATGTCGCTACCGACCCAGTGCGCAAAGGCCAGGCGATGGTCGCGCAAGGCGGCGTGCGTGGCGCGATCGTGGGCGTCAAGAACGACGCCCACCAGCAGGGCGCGACCACCAGTCTCCATGCATTCGGCATTGACGCTGGGGCGAGCTCGGATCAACAGGATCGCCCCTGGGGGGCCGGCGTCCCGCTGCGTCCGCGCTTTGGCAGCGAACTCTCCGGCCGCCGCCGAGACCCCACCCAGGCAGGCTGGATCACGCGTCCCGCGGCCCCGTCCAGCGCCAGCGCAACGCTGCTAGCCACCCAACCAAGCAAGGCCCGCGTGACACGCCCACATGCCGATTGCGGTTGTCGCGGTCGCAAGAGTCGTCCCGCCAAATAGGAGACCAACATGCCGGTCAGCATAAATCAGGTCGAATCCGAGATCGATGTCGAATCCGCCGCTGGCGCCGCCCAGTCCACGGGTCAGGAACCAGACACGGCGCAGGCGCTGCAGCTCTGGCAGGCCTTGGCGCGACAACAACAACGGCACGAGGCGCGCACAGCCGCCTGGGGCTTCGACGACTGAGCGTCCATGCCACTGACGCCGTCTCCCCTTCAAGCATCGACCATCCCCGAGATCAAGGTGGATGGACAGGCGCGCGCCGAGCTTGCGCGCGACCTCTCGCTGCTGCAGATCGACGAGGACATCAACGGCATGAAGCGCCTGCACGCCACCTTGATGGCTATTGGCCCGCGCGAAGGAGCGCGCGACGAGCAACTCAACTGGCTGGATGGTCAGGTGCTCGATTTCGGCAAGGAACTGAAGATTATGATGGGTCCCAGCACCGCGCGCGAACAGATGTTCAGCGGCAAGCTCAGCTCGCTGGAACTGCTGATGGCACAGGGCCGCACGCCTGAAGTGAGCTGCTGCGCCGAGGATAGCCTGATGGATCTGCGCATGACCCGCCGCTTCAAGACTTATGAGAACGTGAGCGAGTCCGACCTGCTGCAGCAGGTTGCGTCCCAGCACGGGTTGAGCGCGGTGGCCGACGTGAGCGGTCCGACCTGGCCGCTGGTGCAGCAGTGGAACCAGAGCGATCTGGCCTTCCTGCGCGAACGCGCGCGGCGCTTGGCCGCCGAGGTTTGGGTGGAAGGCAGCCAACTGCACATGGCGACGCGCGACAAGCGCAACGGCAACGCGGTCACGCTGATCCAGGGCAGCAATCTGCACCAAGTCCATCTCGCTGCCGACCTCGCCCACCAGCGCAGCAGCATCACCGTCGGCGGCTTCGACGATGCCGAGCAGGACCCCATCGACGAGGATGCCACCAGCGACGCGGTCAGCGCCGAGGCCCAAGGACATACCCATGGCATACAAGTGCTGGAGCGTGCGTTCGCCGCGCGCAAGAGCTACCGCGTGCGCGAAGTGCCGCTCAAGGACGCCGAGGCCACTGCCCTGGCGCGTGCCGCCCTGCTCGGCCGCGCCCGCCGCTTCGTGACCGCCTGCGGTGTGGCCGACGGCAGCACCGCGATCAAGGTCGGCAGCCTGCTGCGCCTGGAACGGGTCAGCCCGATGTTCGAGGGCGACGGCTACTACGTGACGCGGGTGCGCCACCAGTTCGATCTCACCAACGGCTACCGCACGCACTTCGAGGCGGAGCGGGTGTGGATCGGGAGCGGGCGATGAGCCACGATCCGCGCTTCCCCCGCGACGGCGACGGTCCCCGCTGGTTCGGGCTCTACCCGGCTGTCGTATCCGATCTGGTCGACCCGGATGCCAAGGGCCGCATCAAGGTCAAGTTCCCGTCCTTCGGCGCGGCCGGCGAGACGGTCACCGCTTGGGCCACACTGTTGAGTCCTTACGCCGATGATGACCAAGGCATCGAGATCCTGCCCGAGGTGAATTCGCAGGTGGTGGTCGGCTTCGAGGCCGGCGATCCGACCCGGCCCTACATCGTGGGTGCCTGCTGGAACGGCAAGCGTGCTCTGCCCGAAGCCGCCCAGGCCGCCAACAACAAGCGGGTATGGAAAACGCGCGCGGGCAGCAAGCTGGAATTCGACGACACCCAGGGCGCGGCCAAGGTCACCGTGTCGATGGAGAGCGGCCACAAGATCGTCATGGACGATGGCGCCCAGGATGTCACCATCGAGCACAGCAACGGCTGCAAGATCAACATCAACATCGCCGGCCAGGTGACGATCACCGCCAATGCGACGGTCGAGGTCAACGCCTCGGCAGTCAATATCCACGCCCCGGCGGTCGTGTGCGACGGCATCGTGCAATGCACGACCCTGATCGCCTCGGCCGGCGTGGTTTCGCCAAGCTACACGCCGGGAGCGGGGAACGTATGGTAGCCGTCGTCACCCGCCACCCGGTCTACCCCGCGCCAACCTGGAAGCTGGTCGGCCCCTGGTATCGCTGGTCGCGCCCGGGGCACCCGGAAGATGGCCGGCTGTCCCGCCCGGCGATCCAGAAATTCGCCGGCGACGACTTCATCCCCGGCTTCCTGGCGCGCCCGCAGCACTCGCTCAAGTACGACGCAGTGATCGACGTGGTCAACAACTTCGACCTGGTCACCGCCACCAGCTCGATGGCGGGCAAACTCAGCAGCTTCCTGCGCCTCAACGCCAAGGGCGTGCCCAGCCAAAGCGGTCCGTTCTACCGCGCCCGCCTTGCGCCCAGCGCGCTGCGCAAGCTGTATCAGCCCACTCATGACCGCCACTACGTCGTCACTTGCCAGCTGCATTGCGACGAGCCAGGCTTTCCTCGCGTCAAGCGCCAGCGCGTATGCCAAACCGGTTTCGTGCTGCGCCGCCGGCGCAGCGTGCTGCCCACCGGCATGTCGCCCGAGACCGTCGCCGCCCAGGCGAAGCCGGTGCAGGCCAAGGAAGCAGACCTGTTGGAACTGCTCGCCTTGGACGCCGCCGCCAGCGATCCGCAGGCGAGCGCGCTGCAGAAAGCCAACGCCGCCAAGCAACAGCAAGTCGAGGCGCAGAAGGCCGGCGTCGCGGACTGGAGCGCGCTGCTCGCCAAGCGCCGCGACGACCTGGAGGCCGCGCGCATCGCGCTGCAGAAGTGGTATGACGACAATGGCATAGCCACACGGATCGAGGGCTGGTTCCCCACGGTCAACGACGGAAAACCCAGCAAAACCTATGGTGCCTGGGTGGAGCTCGACGCCGCCAAGCAGGTCGCCGACGTCAGCTCGGGCGAGCAGACCTACCCGCTGTTCCCGCTCATCCCCGATCCGCGCGAAAACGAGCATGACGCCGCCGGCCGCACGATGTATTACGGGGTCGTCCAGACCGCCAGCCTGCAGCACGACGCCAGCGGCGTCCCCCGCTTCGACGACCTGTCGACCTACGAAGTGCGCTGCTTCGTGCGCGAGCACCAGCCCGCGCCTACCCGGGTCGGCAAGATGCCGGACTGCTGCGGCCCGCTCGCCTGGAGCCTGCCGACCGAGGCCTTCCGCGTGGCCGCGCCCTTCGATGTCCTGGGCGCAGCCAACCGACCGATTACGATCAAGATGCCCGACCTGCGCGAGCTTGCCGCCCAGGCCGCCATGCGCCCGCGCGGCAAGCTGTCGCCGATCCGTTTCGTGCAGCCGCAGCACCTCTCGCCCAAAATCAAGGACAACGCGGCCGAGGGCGGCAGCATGGGCGGCGAAGCGATATGCAGCTTTTCGATTCCGCTCATCACCATCATCGCGATGTTCGTGCTGAGCCTGTTCCTGCCCATCGTCGTGTTCATCTTCAACTTGTGGTTCCTGCTCGTATTCCGCTTCTGCATCCCGCCCCAGGTGTCTTTCGGCGCGGGGCTGGACGCGGCCCTCGCGGTCACGCCGCCCAAAGTCGACCTCGATGCCGACTTCAGCGTTACGGTGGACACCGGCAATCTGGATGTCATCGCGACCGAACTGTCCACGCTGCTGACCAAGGACAATCCCAACCAGGCGGGCAGCATGGAGCAACGCATCATGGATGCCAATGGGATTAGTGATATCCCCGCTTTGGAGAACTACAGCAACAACGCGCTGGGGCCGCTCGACCAGTCCTTCGCCGACGCCGCCACGTTCAAGCCGGATGCCGCCGGCAACTTGCCGCCCCCGCCCCCGGTCGGCAGCCCGCTCGAATACGAAGCTCCGGTCACACCAGTCTGGCCCGCCAAGGGAGCGCCCGCATGAATCGCGCCCTTACCCGCTATGAACGCCTGGGCCAAGGCCTGGGGCAGCCGATCGCGCCAGACGAGCGCGGCCGTCTGGCCTTCGTGTCCGGCCCCGAAAAAGTGCGCCAGGCGATCTTCACCCTGCTCGACACCGAACCAGGCGAGCGCCTCATGCGACCCGACTTCGGCTGCGGCCTGCGGCGCTACCTGATGGCGCCCAACAACCCGGCCACTCGCGCCGGCATCCAGCACGAGATCGAGAACACGCTGGCGCGCTGGGAGCCGCGCATCAAGGTCGTCGACGTGGCGGTCAATCCCACCGCCGACCGCGCCATGGTACTGATCGAAATCCACTATGCCCATGTCCTGGACGGCCGCCAGGACATCCTGGTCTATCCCTTCTACCTGGAGCAGACCTGATGCTTCACTTCGTCAACCCCACTTCTCTTTCCCGGTGCGAGCAGAGCGTGAGTACCGTCGTCCTCGTACAAGCGGGCCCCCGGGATCTTTCCATCGCCACGGCAACGCGGCTGGATTCCCGTGTCCGCGGGAAGGGCAGTCAGCTACCGGGAGCCACGCCATGCCGTTGATCGCCCCCATTCTCGACGACCGCAGCTTCGAAGACCTGTTCGCCGAACTGCGCAACCGCATCCCGGTCTACAACCCGGCGTGGACGGATCATCTCGATTCCGATCCCGGCATCACCCTGCTGCAGCTTTTCGCCTATCTCGGCGAAGGCTTGCAATTCCGCTTCAATCAGGTTCCCGAAGCGACCCAGATCGCCTTCCTCAAGCTGCTCGGCATTCCGCTCTACCCCGCCCGTCCGGCGCAGGCCCTGGTGCGTTTCGAAAGCAAGCTCGCCAACGGGGTCAGCCTGTATGCAGGCGACCAGGTCAAGGCCGGCAAGACGCTGTACACGCTGAGCCAGGACGCCACCGTGTGGCCGCTCGATTGCGTCGCGGCGGCGCGCCTGGCTCTGCTCAGCGAAGCCGACCAGGCCAACGATGCCAAGGTCGCCGCCTATCTCTCGAAGCTGGAATCGGAACAGCGCGTCGCCGTCCAGGCGAGCATCGACGCCCTCGCCCTCGAAACCAATCAGCATATCGCGCCTTACGAGGTGAATACTCTGAGTTCGGATGGGACGGGCGAGCCGCTGGACTACGCCGCGACCGTGGATGGCTGCGTCTGGATCGCCGTGCTACTGAGCCCGGATGCGCCTTTCGCCCTGGCCGACATCGCCGACCCGGACCTTGGCCTCAAGCGGGTGGACGGGCGTAGCCTGTCCTTGTCGCTGGGTTTCTCGCCCGCCGCCTGGTTCCCCACCATAGACGAAGCGCCGGTCTGCGCCGCTGGCGACGGCCCCTCGCTAGTATGGCAGGCCTCGCGCGGCACGCTCAAGAAAGACGGCAGCGTGGACTACAGCCCGGTGCGCGTGGCCGGCGACACCACGGCCGGCTTCACCCAGGAAGGCGTGGTGCGTCTGGAGTTGTCGGCCGACCTCGAACCGCTCGGCCTGCCGCTCGCTCCGCCCGGACTGGAAGGCACTGGCGACTTCCCGCCCGAACTGGACGACCAACAGACCGAGCGCCTGTGGTTCTGGCTGCGGGTGTGGCGCAGCGATGGCAGCCGCGTCGGCCAGGTAAAACTGCTGAGCCTCAACACGACGGCAGTGGAGCAGGCAGTCGTCGCCGCGCCCGAGCTGTTGGGGACCGGCACCGGGCAGCCAGGCCAGGTTTATCAACTCGCCTATGCGCCGGTCCTGGTCGGCGAACGTCATCCGGTGCGGCTCCAGGTCGAGGAGGCCGGCGTGTGGACCAACTGGTCGCGGGTGGATGACCTCGATGCCTCCGGACCCGAGGATCGCCACTTCACCGTCGACGCCGAATCGGCCACGGTCAGTTTCGGCCAGCGCTACCCGCAGCTTGGCGAGCGTATCCGCGTGCTGGGCTACCGTTGGGGTGGAGGCACGGCCGGCAACCTGCCGGCGGGCGCGATGGCTAAGTTAGGCGACACCCTGCCCGGCCCGACGCCGCCGGCACCCCTGTTGCGTCCGGGCCAGGCCGATCTCAAGCTGGCCAATCCGCTCGCCGCCTATGGCGGTGTCGATGCCGAAAGTCTGGACGCCGCGCTCGCTCGCATTCCAAGCGAATTGCGCCGCAACCACCGCGCGGTGGCGCGCAACGACTTCGCCGAACTGGCCCTGCAGACGCCCGCGGTGGAATTGGGCCGAAGCGAGTGCATGCCGCTGTTCCACGCGCCTTCGCGCAGCCGCAAGCCGGGCTGCGTCAGCGTGGTGGTATGGCCGGCGCGCGATGCGCAGCATCCCAACGCGCCACTGCCCGACGCCTGGGAACTCACCCAGGTCTGCAGCTGGCTGGACCGTTGGCGCGTGGTCACCACCGAGCTCTACGTGATCCCGCCCACCTATCGCCGCATCGCGCTGGCGGTATCGGTCAAGGTCCGCGAGGGCTACGGCCTCGATGCCGTGCGCGACTGGGTCGATATCCTGCTGCGCCAATACCTCGCGCCCATGCCGCCTTATGGGCCGGACGGCCAAGGCTGGCCGCTCGGCCGTCGCGTCATGGCGCGCGAGCTGGAAGGCGTCGCCATGCAGGTCGAAGGCGTCGAATACATCGAGGCGCTACGCCTGGATCACGCCACGCCACAGGCCGACGGCAGCGACAGTTGGAATGACATCGCTATACTATCCCTGGCCGACTGGGAAGTTCCCGAGGTCGCCGCCATCACCGTGGTCGACGACGCGACCCCACTGCCGGCGCCCGGCACGGGCCTGGTTCCACCACCCTCGCAACCGGCGGTGCCGGTACCGGTGATTCGTGAGGAATGCTGAGATGGCCCGCGCCCATTGCCGTCATTCCATCCCGGCACCGCGTCACAGCTCGACGCGCCCCTCCCCCGCCTGCGGGACTGGGAGTGAATTGGCAGCGCCAGCCGTGGGATGCGCAACGCGGGCTGGGGAAGAAGGTATCGGCGCGAATCCAGCGGCTTCTCAATGGCGGCGGAAAGACACCGGGACTACTTTTGCGCGAGGACAACAGGGAACGCCGCCATGCGCCTGATCCCCGACTCCGGCGTTCTCGTCCTCAAGAGCCCCGCTCAGTGGCGCCTCTGCGCTCATCGCGACACTGTCCTCGTCGATGACGTCGTCGTGTTGCAGAGCCAGTCCGCGCCTCCGCCCGCTGCCGACACCAGCGGCAACTTCACCGGCGGCTTCGCCGGGCTGGCCTTCGATGCGCGTTGCCGTCTGTTCCATCCGCGTCCCGAGGAAGGCCTGATCGACTACGTCCCTTGGGGCGAGACCACTACCCTGGGCGTGCATGCCACCACGGCCACCCCGTTTGCCATCACCGCTGCCGGCACAGAGGTCGATGGCGGCGTCAGCGGCGAGCTGCCCCAGCGTCCGCTCGCACTGGCGGCGGGCACGGCCGACTACCTCTACATCGCCGACCCCGACGCCAAAGCCGTGTGGCTGGTCGACACTTGGCAACAGGAAATCGCCCGCAAGCTTGAATTCAACCTCGCCCCCCTCGATGTGGCGGCTTGCGGCGGCGACGTCTTCGCCTTGCTGGCCGACGGCAGCACCTGGCAGATCGCCCCCTGCCAAGCGCCCGAGCGCACCGAATGGCCGGCCATCGCTGGCGCCGACCGGCTCACGGTGGCGGCCGGCGCCAAGCGCGGACGGCTCGCCTGGGTGCTCAGCGCGGCGGGCACCAATACCGCGCAACTGCATGCGCTGCACATCACGAAGTCCTACCCCGCGTTCTTCGCCACCGACCTGCTGGCGGAGACCGAGAATCCCGAGTTCGGCGCCATGCTGACGCTGGCGATGCGGCCGGGCGAGCTGTTCAGCCGCTTCCGTCTGCGCGACGACCAGGCCACACCGCAACCCGACCTGCTGGCGCCGCACTACGACGGCCGCGGTATCGCACTCGCCCCCGACGGTCGCATCGCGTACTGGACCGCTCAGGGTCTGCGCCACGCTGCTCCAGCCCGCATGCACTACAAGCCGGACGGCCGCGTATTCGGCTTCGCGCTGGATTCCGGCCACGACCAGAACCGCTGGGGCCGCATCACGGTGGAAGCCTGCATCCCACCCGGCACCGCGATCACTTTCCACGCCTTCAGCCGCGACGAGCTGGACCTCGTCGATCCAATCGACGGCCTGGGCGCGGGCGGCGATACGCCGGTGCTGTCGCAACATGTGTGGGACAACTACGCCAGCAAGCCCCAGAAGCTGTTCCGCGACACCTCGCAGCGCCCACTGTCGCCCGCGCCGGCCGAGGGCTTCGCCTATTTCGATGCGCCTGTCATCGCGGAGCCCGGGCGCTACCTGTGGCTGGTGTTCGAACTCTCCGGCGCGCGCAGCAAGAGCCCGCGCTTGCGCGGTGCGAGCGTGGAATACCCCGGCCACGATCTGCTCTCGAAACTGCCGCGCACGCTGTGGCGCGAACCGGCCGCGCGCAATTTCCTGTTCCGTTTCCTGATGCCGATCGCGGCCATGCTGGATGAATGGGAAGAGGTGTCCAGCACGCGCCATCGCCTGCTCGACGCACGCATCACGCCGAGCGCGGCGCTCAACTGGCTGGCCGGCTTCGTCGCCCTGATCCTCGACCCCTGCTGGCCGGAGAGGGCCCAGCGCCAGCTGATCCTGGAGGCCGCCACCTTGTTCCGCACGCGCGGCACCTTGGCCAGCCTGCGCCGCATGGTCGAAATATTGACCGAAGCGCAAGTCATCATCATCGAGCACTTCAGGTTGCGTGGTGGCGGCGTGGTCGGCAACCCCGAGGTCAACGCCTCGCAGGCGGTGCTCGGCGTCGGCTACCGCATTGGCGGTCGCATTGGCGACATCAACTCAGCGCCGCTGGCGAACAGCGAACCGGTGGATTTCGATGAGTTCGCGCATCGCTTCACCGTCACCGTGGTGGCCGCGCTGAGCGAGGCCCAGCTTGCCTGCGTGCGGCGCCTGATCGAGCATCACAAACCGGCGCATACCGACTTCACGTTGTGCACCTCGGCCACCAGCATGCGTGCCGGGGTCGGGGCGCACGTCGGCATCTCCTCGGTGGTCGGCAGGTCGGCCGGCTTCGACCAGGCGATCCTCGGCGATGCCGCACTGGGCGCCGGCTTCCTGCTCGGCCGGCCGGCCCTCGACGAACAACTGGAGGACGCGCACAAATGAATGCCCGTTCCGCCCCGCTCACCATCGATCGCCTGCAGGCGCATTTTTATAGCGCCGAGCCCCTGGACGCTCGCCAGTGCGAACACTGGACGACGGCCCTGCAAGACGCCGATGGCGAATCCATCATCGCCGGACTGACGCGGGCGGACGAGTGGCTATTGATCCGCCGTCTTCCGCTCGCCCTGCGCTGGCGGCTCGACAGCGGCGACGCAGCCGTCATTGAAAACTGGCAGCGGTCGATGCGTGTTGCGTTGGAAGAGGCCACCCGCCACCCGGATAGTCGCAATGTCCTGCGCTATCCCCACCGCCGCGCCGCACTTGCTGATCTGATCTATCGCAGCGCGCTGGGCGAAACCGCGCGTCAATGGGCCTGGCAGCGCATGGCCCTGCTGCCGCGCGCGAACCTATCGGCAAGCGAAGCATTGAGGCACGGCCTGGGCGCGCTGGTGGCCGCGCCCGAACTGATCTGGCCGGTGCTGCACACGCTGACCGTCGGCGAGGCCGAAACCGCCTCGCTGACCGCGCTGCTGCGCGCCTTGTCGGCCGGCGACTGGCAGGCCTTGCTGCGCGCCAGTCCGATCACCTCGGCGTATCTCGACCCCCGGCACGAGGACGCGGCGCCGCCACGAACGGCCGAAGCCCGGGACATCCTGCTGTCGGCCAGCAATGCGACGCATGCCTTGCTCAACTGGGCGCAGTCGCGCCCCTACTTCGCCGTGCGCCATGTCGATGTACTCAGCGTGCTGGCGGCCGCTCTGAGTTGGTCGGCGGGTGCTTCGTCGGCACAGCAGACGGGCAGGCGCTTGCAAGCCTTGCGGATGCACCTGCCGCACAGTCTGCCGGACATGCCGGCGCCGCTCGCGCCAAGCCCGGATAGCACGCCCGATCCGGCGTTGGCGCCGGTCAACCCGCTGGCGGACACGAATTTCTCGTCCGCGCCGGCACCGGACGAGCTGCCGGACCTTCCCGCGCTGCCGCAGCCAGACGAATGGATTTCCACCGCCTGGGCCGGCGCCTTGTTCTGGCTGCGCCGCGTGCCCGCCAGCGGACTGCTGGACTGGCTCGCGACGCAGGAGGAGGACACCTCCCTGTCCTTGCTGCTCTGCGCACTGGGCGAAGCGCTCGGCGTGCCGCCCGACGATGCCGCACTGCGCGCCCTGAGTGGCGGCGAGCTGCCGCCCGGCGCGCCCAGCGAGGCCGTGCGCACCGCCGCCGAACAGCAGGTCGCACGCTGGGATGCCTGGCTGGGCGAATTGGCGCCGGACTTACCGCTGCCGCGCATCGAAACCGTCTGCCGCCGCGGCGGGCGCCTGCGCTTCGAAGCCGGCTGGATCGAGCTGCACCTGCCGCTGAACCAGGTCGACACCGCCATCCGCCGCCTGGGGCTTGATCTCGACCCCGGCTGGCTGCCCTGGCTCGGCTGCGTGCTGAGGATCATCTATGACGAATGAGACTCCCGTCCCGCTCCCGCCCCTCGCCGACACGCGTCAGCAACTGATCGCCGCGATCCGCGAGCATACGCGACGGGCGTTGGCCCAAGTCGGCCTGCGGCTGACGCGCAACCTGGCCGCGCGCTTTTCCGCCGACAACCCGCCCAGAGCCACCGGGCTGGCCGAACCGACCCGCGACGCGCTGCTTCCCGCGCTCGCATTCGCGGAACAATTCGCAGAACAATTCGCGGCCGCCCAGTCGCCCGCCAGCGCCCCGCCACCGTTTCAGCACCCGCTGTTGCGCCTGGAAGCCATGTGTCGCTCGCCGGTCACCGCGCGCCTGCTCGAAGACCTCGTACTCCTGGCTTGCCTGCCCGAAGCCCACGAGGGCTTCGCTACCCTATGCCGTCTGCTGCATCCGACCGGACTGCCGCTACCGACCCCGGCCTTGGCGCTGCACTGGCTGGAATGGGAAGCCGACGACGGTGGCCACCTCGCCTTGGCCCATCCGCACGCGGTGCGCGATGCGGTGGAAGACCTGTTGTGTTACTCGCCTCTGGCCGGCATCGGCCTGCTGCGGCTGGAAGGCGGCGGCCCCTGGCACAGCCGCGCGCTGGCCGCCGCCCCGGGCGTGTGGGACGCCCTGATGGCGCGTGCGCCGCACCTCGACGAAGCGGAATTGATCAGCGGCTACAGCGAAGTACCCGGCCTCGCCGACTGGCTGGCCGAGCCCGCCGTGCAGCAAGCGGTCGCCGCGCTGCGCCAGGGCCTGCCGTGTCAGCTGATGCTGGTCGGCGGCGATGCCGCAATGCGTGCCACCCGCGTCCGCGCGCTGCTTGGCGCGGCCACCCTGATCGCCGTGCGCAGCCGCGTGGATGGCCTCGAAGGCGTCGCCCACCAGGCGCAATGCGCGGCGGCCTACACCGCAGCCTTCATGCACCACGCCTGCCTGTGGCTGGAGTCGCGCCAGGACGCGCCGAACGAAGATGCGCGCGAACAACGCCTGCCACCGTTCGACTGGCGGCTGCCGGTGCTGACCAGCGCCCAGTCCGAGCGCAATGCAGCGATCTTTGGTCTGCCGCTGATCCGCCTGCCGGTGCGGGCCCTGGCGCCGGTCGCGCGGCGCGCGCTGTGGCAAACCCTGCTGCCGCAATTGGGCGAGCAAGCCGGCCTGCTGGCGGCACGCTACCCCATCGACCCCGACGAGGCGCGTGAAGTGGTGAGCGACCTCGCTTTGCGCCAGGCCCTGGGTGACAGCCCCTTGGCACTGGAACAGATCGGCGAATGCATTCGCGCCCGCACCAGCTGGCATGCCCGGCCCGGCATCCAACGCGTGCTGCCCTGCGCCGACTGGTCGGCGCTGCTGCTCCCTTCATTGGCGCGCACGCAACTGCGTTCCGCGGTGCAACGCGTCCTGCAGCAGATCACCGTCCTCGACGACTGGGGCTTCGCCCAAGGCCGGACCGAGCGACGCGGCGTGCGCATGCTGTTCTTCGGCCCACCCGGCACCGGCAAGACGCTGGCGGCCGAAGTCATGGCGCAGGCATTGGGCGTGGACATGCTGGTGGTCGATCTCGCCGCCCTGGTCTCCAAGTGGATCGGCGAGACGGAGAAAAATCTCGCCGCGGTATTCGACGTCGCCGAGCGCTCGCGGGCGCTTCTGCTGTTCGACGAAGCCGACGCGCTGTTCGCCAAGCGCACCGAGACGCAGGACGCGCACGACCGCTACGCCAACCTCGAAACCGCCTACCTCTTGCAGCGCCTGGAGCGCTACGAGGGGGTCGCGGTGCTGACCACCAACCTGCGCTCCAATCTCGACAAGGCTTTCTCGCGCCGCTTCGAATACATCGTGGAATTCCCCGAGCCGGATGCCGCGACACGTGAAGCGCTATGGCGCCTGCATCTGCCGTCCACCGCCCCGCTCGCCGCCACGGTCAACCTGTCCGAACTGGCCACCTGGTATCCGATCTCCGGCGCGCAGATCAAGAACGCCGCGCTGACCGCCGCCTTCTTCGCCGCCGCCTCGGGTAGCGGCGAAATCCAGCAGCACCACTTCCTGCTCGCCGTCGAACGCGAATACGACAAGGCCGGGCGCGCCCATCCCGGCTATCCGCCGCACACCCGCTGGCCGGCGGACAGCGCCGATCCGCCCGCCGTCCCCGCTGCCGCCACCCAGCCTTCCCGCTGAAAGGATCTACCATGCCTACCCTGACCCAGTATTGGAGCGATGAAGTCACCCGCATCGGGGACGCCCTGACCGACGCCCAGGCCAAACTGACCGCGCTGCGCAGCGCCGTCCTCGGCGCCGAGTTGGACCAGCGCAACGCCGCCGCCCTGGTCCGCAGCCAGGGCGAAGCCGTCGCCGCTGCGCGGCGTGCGCTGGCGGCGATCCCCATGCCGGCCGACGGCGACCCGCTGTTGACTGAGATGGAGGCCGCCCTGGTCGCCCTGCGCGCGGCCCAGGTCGCGGTCGCCGAGGGTCAGTTGAGCGTGTTGTCTTTGCGCGCCGAACTGCAAGCCTGCGAGCAGCGGGTGCAACGGCTCAGTGCGGAACTGGCGACTGCCATCGCCGAATCCGACCAGGCGCAGCAGGCCGCGCTCGCCCGCCAAACCCTGGCCGACAAGTTCGCCCCCGGCGGCAGCCTGGAAAATCTGATCCCCGACGCGCTCGCCGCATTGGCCGCGAGCCAAGCCGATGCCACCGCCCGGGTGGAAAGCGAATTCCCCACCCACGGCACCGCCAGCAAGAACTTCCTCGGCCGGGTGCGGGCGCGAGCCAAGCTGGTACGCGACATCGCGGCCAGCGCCGCCGACGTGGAGACGTCCGCCTATGCAGCAATCGACAGCACGCCCAGCGGAGCGCTGAGCGTCAGGCTGCGCGAATTCGTGGCCGCCGTGGGCGCGCTGCAAGCGGTTGCCGAGGCGGCCACCCAGGCCGGAGTCGATGCTCAAGTGCTGGTCCGGCTGGCCGCGTTGCCGGCACTCAATCCGCCCCTCAGCTATCCGATCCTGACGCGCTGGCAGCACAACCTGCTGCACGACACCACCAAGAAAGCCAAGCGCGAGAGCACGCTGGCCAAACTCAGTGCGGTCGACGCGGCGCGGGCGGCAATTATTCCCGCCCAGGTGGCCTATGACAAAGCCTTGCAGGCCGCACGCAAGAACGAGCCGGACAAAACGCAAGCCGAGCTCGACACCAGCACGCTAAGCACGCAGCGCACCGCGCTCGACGCCAAGCTGGGCGATCTGGCCACGGCGCGCAACGACTACCTGGCGCTGGACGTGGCCGACCGCCAACTGCTCGACGAGTGGTTCGCCGCCGTGCCCGACAACTTGTGGGACGCGCTCGACGCGCTCGACGGCGCGGTCGCCCGGCTCGAAAAGCTCAGCGGCTCGCCCACCCCGGGCGACCTGCTGATCGCCATCGACACCGCCGATACCGCGCTCGAAGCCGCCCTGCGCGCCGCGCGCGAAGACGCCCGCAAGCAACTCGCCGCTCAACTCGCGTGGCAGCGCGCCAACGCCCACCTGCAGGCCGAGCGCGCCAGCAGCGCCGGCCGCGCCAGTGCCCTGGCGCACAGCAGCGTCCTGTTCTGAACCGGGAGAGCATCATGAACGCCGCCGACCTTCCCTCCTCCACCTGCAGCTGCCAGCCCGTCGGCGAACGCTGCGCGGCGGCGCTGCCGGACAGCCCGCAGTGCGCGCCGAACTATCACTTCGGCATGCTGCTGGGGGTGGATGACTTCCGCGCCGAGCAAGGTTTCCACGTCGGCCGCCTGCGCCGCCACCAGCGCCTGCTGCACGGCGCCGGCGTGGTGGCCGGATTCGCGATCGATTACGACGCCGCCAGCTACGAGCTCAAGGTCGACGCCGGCTATGCCATCGATATCCTTGGCCGCGATCTGTGGCTGGACGCGGCGCGCTGCGTGAACCTCGCCTTGTGGTGGGAAAAGCACCAGGGCGACGAAGTCTTCGACGAGATCGAGCCGGGCGTCACCCTGTTCGATCTCGACATCGTCGCCTGCTATGCCAGCTGCCTGGACCGCCCGGTGCCGGCGATCGCCGAACCCTGCGCCGGCGATGCCTCGGACATCGCCCACTCGCGCATCTGCGAAACGCTGAGCCTGAACATCGTGCGCCATGAAGACACGGACGCGGCCGCAACCCCGTCGGGCAGCTACCACTTGCTGCGCAGTTGGCTGGGCCTGGAAGGCGCGGCGCGCGACGCGGAAGGCAATCTGCTGCCCGACGACCAGTGGCTGGCGGATGCTTTCGCCGAATTGCAGGCGAAGCCCGCCGCGGAGCAGGAGGCCGCCCGCAAGGCCTTGATCGGCGAGCTGCTGGCGCGCGCCAGCGCGGCGACGTCGCCCTTCGCGCCCGAGCTCGAGGACGAGGCGGATGCCTGCCTGGTCCTCGGCCGGCTGCGCGCGGTGAAGATGAGCCGCGACGGCGAAGCCTGGAAAGTCGAAATCGGCGCGCTCGAGTCCGGTGCGCGCCGCGTGCTGCTGCCGACCGAGTTGCTGCAGGGCCTGCTGCTGGCCGACCCGCCGGCGCTGCCGGCCGCCGCCGGGCCGATGGTGGTGCCCGACGGCGCGACCCTCACCGGCGACGAAATCAAGCTGGTGTTCAACCAGCCGCTGGCCGCCGCCAGCGTCGGCATCGCCGCCTTCGCTGCCAGCGAGTTCGACGCCGCCACGGGCTGGCAGGCGTTCACCCTGGCGACGGCGACTTACGACGCGAGCGATCCCGCCGCGCCCGCCGTCATCCTCAAGCTGGACCGCGTGCCGAGCGGCGCGCGTCTGCGCCTCACCGTCATCGGCAGCGGCAGCACGCCGCTGCTGGGCGCATCACTGATCCCCGCCGGCGCGCTTCATCCGGATAGCGACGGCCGCAACCTGACCACCACTCTTACGATCTAGGGGCACGCCATGGGCAAAGAAAACGAAGTCACGCAAGCGATCGTCGAAATCTCCGCGAAGGATGGAGTGGCCTTCATCGAGCAGGCCAGCCCGCTGACCCGGCTGCACTACTTCGACGGCAAGTTCCTGCGCGCCGACGCCTTCGCGTTGGAGCAGGACTACCACCGCGCCCGCACCCGGCTGGCCAACCTGGCGGGCGGCTGGGGCGCGGTGCACGGCCTGGGCGTCGCGCTCGCCGGCAACACGCTGCAGGTCGGCGCCGGCCTGGCGATCACCGCTGCCGGAAACTTCGTGCTCGCCACTGCCGACTTCAGCGCCGCCCTGGCGGATCTGATCGAAGTCGCGCAGCCGGCGCCGGCAAGCGGCAACGCCGAGTTCGACGACTGCCTGGAGGGGGGCAAGAAGGGCGTCACCGAAGGCACCGGACTGACCCTCTACGAGATCACCGTCGGCCCGGTGGAAGGCCTGTGCGGCAACGAGGCGGTGTATGGCAAGCTGTGCGAGAGCGCCTGCGTCAGCAGTTCGCAGCATCCCTACTGGCGCGAAGGCGTGGTGCTGCGGCTGCGGCCGATCAGCCTCAAGCTGCCGACCAGCACGGCGATCGCGTTCGGCAACGTGCATCTGCGCAACCGCGTCGCCTCCGGCTATTTCGCGGCCGAGCCCTGGCTGACGCCGCCCGCGCTCAGCTCGGCCGGACTCGCCAGCGAGCTTTGGTGCAACCCGGCCAGCCTCTACGGCCGCGATGAAGTCGTCATCGGCTTGCTGGTGCGCGAGGCCGGCATCAACCGCGTCATCGACGCCTGGAGCGGCCGCCGCGAGCGCATGGACACGCAGGCGCGCGGCTACTGGCAGGGGCGCATGGCAATGCGGCCGTGGAACGTCTTCGTGGCCCAGATCCTGCAGTTCCAGTGCCAGCTGGCGGGCCTGTTCGACGGCACCGGCGGCGTCATCACGCCGCCCGACGATTGCGACCAGTTGCGTCAATTGCTCGACAAGACGCGCAAGGACATCGAAGCCCTGCACAAGCGCTACAGCGAAGGCACGCAGAAAATCCTCAAGCAGTTCGGCGACAAGGTCGGCAAGAAGGAAACGCAGACTCTGGCCAACGAGGTGAAGCTCTCCTACGCCGAGCTGTACGACATCTCCAGCCAGCTCAACAAGGTCGAGCTGGGCCAGGGCGCGTTGCCGCAAAACCGCATGCTGCTCAATGCCGGCTTCGTCGAGCTGCCGCCCGCCGGCTATCTGCCCGTCATTGCCGGCAAGCAGCCGCTGCCGGAGCAGCTGAGCCGCTTCTTCGGCGAGGGCGTGCGCCTGCACTACCACGCCGTGCGGCGCGACGAGATCGCCCATCTGGTGGAAGAAGCGCAGCACATGGAACGCATCTCGCTGACGCGCGGGCTGGACGACAAGACACGCATCGAGGACGTGGAAATCTTCGTGCCGGACGGCGAGGCCTACGCCCTCAAGTCCGCCGCGCCGGGCGAATGGTGGCAGGTGGACATGGCCTACGCGGCGCTGGGCGCTTTCGACCTCGGCTTCCTGAGCGACAACAGCGGCAGCACGACACTCGCCGGCGACGGTACGACAATTAAGAAGCAGGTGCTCGACCAGGCCCAGGAAAGTTTGTTATCCCTCGCGCAAGATGCGCCCCAGCCGGCCGGCGCCGCCAAAAAGGCGACGCGCGCCAAGGCCGTGCTGGCCGCCGCCCAGACGCCGCAGGAAGAGCTGCGCGAACTCGTGCTGTCGCTGGTGCGCCAGCCCCTGCGTGGGCTCGCGCGCACCGAGGGGCGCCCGGACGGCAGCTATGCGTTCACCCTGGTCGTCACGCTGGACGTGGCTGCGGTGCTGGCGCAGATCCGAGCGCTGCTGAAGACCCATCCCGAACTGGATCCGAACGGCACTTACCACGGTCAACTCGATAATTTCGCGAATTTCTCGATCTATCTTTCCGGCGACATCGCGACCGACCCGCTGAGCGTGGCCTTGGGCGCGAGCATCCCGCTCAACGGCGAGATGCGCATGGGCAGGGTGAGCTTTGAGATCAGCGGCAGCCTGACCGCCCTCTTCGACCGTCCGCTATCCGGCGGCGGCAGCGAACGGGTGCTGCAGGCCCGGCTGGTCGCGCTGAGCGGCGAGGACAAGGCGAATCAGAGCCGCGCCCAGATCAGCCTGTTCCGCAAGGGCGACGCCGCGGACGGCCAGTTCGTGATGGACGACGCGCAGCACGATCCGGCGACCAGCCCCAACATTTTCGAGTGGGAGGAAAACCCGCGTACCGCCGGCATGTTCGTGCTGGAGGAATCGGAAGGCACGGATGCCACCAGCGTCGCCAAGGAAACCATCGCCTCGCGCCTGATGAAGGGTCTGCAGAGCGAAAGCGCCCTCAAGATCAACACCGGCGCGGCGGCGACGGGGCTGGCGACCCACGCCGCGCTGGCCGCCTTGCGCAAGCAACTGCTCAAGATGAACGGCTTGTCCGCCATGCCTGCGCTCGACAGCGCAATCGGCGCGGCGGCCATGAACGCGCTGATCCGCATCGCCGACCAGGCCGACGACCCCGCCTTCCTGGCGCGCGCCCGCAAACGCCTGTTCCCCACGCTCGACACGCCGTCCGCCGAAGGCGTGCGCGCGCTGCTCGACTGGGTCATGTTCCGCCGCGCCCGCACCCATCTGTGCTGCCCGCAGGTGCCGACGACACCCGTCAAGCCGGCACTGGAGGTCTTCCAGGCATGGCACCTGCAAGTCGGCGACGCGGCCGCGCTGAAAGCCCTGCAGGACGCGCTCGAGCGCAACGACGCCCAGCAGCTCGCCCAGTACAAATTCCAGCGCGTGGGCATGCTGCGTTATCGCGACGAAAACGTCGAAGCGGAGGAAACCGAAGCCCAGATCGAAGCCATGTGGAGCCAGGCTCAACCCGGGCCGCAGGTCGTCTTGGGCCGCTACTGGGAACAGCGGCCAACCACCGGCCAGGGCTGGCAGAACCACTTCCGCCTGCGCCGCATGCTCGATCAGATCGCCGAGATCACCGCCCCGCCGGTACGCGGCGACGGCGCCCTCGCCCGCCTGCAAGCCGTGTCGCCCCCCTTGTCGGACGGCGCCATGGACGGCGGACTGCTGGTGGTGACGATGGGGGCTGAAACGCAACTCAAGCCGCACCGCACCATCCTCGTGCCGCATACCTACTATGACAACCTGAGCGCGGTGTTCAAGAAGAGCCCCGACGACGCCTGGCAGCGGCTCGGCGAAATCCTGTTGCGCGATCCGGACGCGGTTGTCGATCTGAGCCTCGACTTCGACCTCGGCAACCACATCGACGCGGCCAGCCTCACGAAGCTTCAGGCAGGCGACGTCAAGATGATGAGCGGCCGCACCGACTTCGGCTATCAGCTCTGGCTGCGGCGCATCGACGCGGCACAGATCGATGCCGGCACCGATCCGGCCGCGCGCCACAAGACCGTCAGCGACAACGTCGGCAAGGCGGCGCTGCTCGCCGACCGCTTCGACGATCCGACCGTGAAGCTGAGCGCGGTCGACCTCGGTGCCGGTGCGCAAGTCGCGACGCTGGTGTTCTACCTCTCGGTGGTCGAGATCGGATGACCACGTAGGCAAGCCCCATGGCCGCTCCCTCTCCGCCCACTGCCGACACCAAGAAGCCCGCCACGCCGCCGCCGTCGAAGCAGCAGAAGGCGGCGGGCGGAAAAACGGGCGCCAACGACGCGTCGGGCAAACAGCCGGGAGCGAAGGACGACGCTGCAAAGGCCGGCCAGGGCAATGCGCGGACCGCGGACAAGGCGGAAGGCGCGCAAGGCGCCAGAGACACGGGCCAGCCCGGCGCCGGTGACAAGGCAACCGCGGCCAGCCAGCAGCGCTTCGACCGCATGGCGGTGCGCGCCAAGCTGGCGGTCAGCGAACCGGGCGATGCCGTCGAGCGCGAAGCCGATGCGATTGCGGACAAGGTGTTGCCCTTGCCCGAGCCCAGCACGGGCAAGGGCAAGCCGGTGCCTGCGGCGCCGGAAAAAAAGGACGAGTTCAGGCGCAAGGAAGAGCCGAAGCCAGCGCCGGGAACAGCGAAAGGCGCGACGGGCCAAGCGGCCGGCGCCGCGACCGTCAAACCCGGCGACGAGATCCGACGCAAGGAGAGCCCGGCGCAAAGCGGCGGCGATACCAATCAGAGCGCCGCCAACCAGCCCGGCACCGCGCAGGAGCTGATCGAACGCCTCGGCAGCGGCGAAGCGCTCGACGATAATGTGCGCGCCTATTTCGAAAAGCGCATGGGCACCGACTTTGGCAACGTGCGCATCCATGCCGATGCCGCCGCGGCGCAGAGCGCGAAACAGCTCAACGCGCGCGCCTTCACCTACGGATCACATATCGCCTTCGCCACCGGCGCCTACAGCCCGCAAGGCGCGGAGGGCAAGCGTCTGCTGGCGCACGAGCTGGCCCACGTGATGCAGCAGGACCAAGGCTCCATCGCGCGCACGATCATGCGTGCGCCGGCGGCGGCCGCCGGCAGCGGCGACTTCGAGGTGAGCCATGCCGAACTCGAAGTGCCGCCGATCAAGTCGCGCCACATCGGCGGCTATCGCGCGCTGGCCGGCAAGTCGCTGCTCAAGCGCAAGGGCGCCTACGACGCCAGCACGCGCGGCACCAAGCAGGTGGCCCTGTGGACCGGCGGCGTCAAGATCGATTTCAACAAGTTTCCCTCGGCGCGCCGCCCCAGCGCCAGCGCGGGTTTCGATCTCAACCTCGACGTCAAGGGCGGCGCCAGCGCCAAGGTGATCAAGGCCGGCAACCAGGACGAGCTCACGCGCCTGTTGCAGATCCCGACCTGGGACGCGGCCGGCGCCGACGTGCAGTTTCAGGTCGATCACATGGTCGAGTACCAGCTCGGCGGTGCCGACGACCTCGCCAACATGGAGCTGCTGAACCAGGCGCACAACGGCAGCGTCGGCAGCTCGTTCTCGCACGGCATCAAGCGCACGGTGCGCGAGGAAATCCAGAAGGACCCGCAAAAGGCGGCGCTGAAAGGCTACAGCGGCCCCAAGAATGCCGCCGGCGATCCCACCGCCGAAGGCGTGATGGAAGCCATGACGGTGGTCTTCAAGAAGGTGAAAGGCCGCGCCCGCGAGTCGAAGCGCAAGGAAGGCGGCTCGGTGTTCTGGTCGAAGGAGCAGATCGAGGCGCTCGACCATGTGCTGTCCCAGCTCGGCGGCGCCGGCAACCTCAAGGGCGACGCCAACGATTTCGCGCTGCTGTCGCCGACCGGCAATCTGCTGATCGCGCGCCTGCATCACGGCAACGGCAAGAACAACATCGCCATCGCCGGCAAGCAGGCCGGCGGCATGGCCGGCTTCAAGATGAAGCGCCTGGTGCTCAACCCCAAGTACAACGACGCCACGCTCGGCGCCAACATCGGCACGCTCGAGGGCGAACTCAATTTCGGCCCCAAGGTCGCCATTCCGCCGGGCAACGTCAGCGTCGGCGTATCGCAGGCGAAGCATCCGGGCGAGCATTCGGGCAAGGTGGGCAGCAGCGCCGGCGCCGGCCTGCCCAACGAGGTGGACTTCAAGCCGATGAGTCCGCTCGCGCTGAGCGACATCACCTTCGGCAAGGCCGTGTATGGCAAGGCCTCTCTCAAGCCCAACCATCCGGCCTTGAGCGGCGTCACGATTCCGGCGCAGATCATGGATGGCCGGCTCGGCCTGTTCTACACGCTCGATGCGACCACGCTCGCGGGCAAGCTCAAGATCCCCGGCGTCAAGATCGACTCGGCCGGCGTCACGCTCGGCTACGACGGCGAGAATTTCAGCATCGCCGGTGGCACCGAATTCACGATCCAGAAATTCGGCACCGGCTTCCTCGATGCGCGCACCGACAGCAGCGGCGACTTCGAACTGGAAGGCGGGCTGCGCGCCGACAAGCGCCTGTTCGACCAGGCCGACATGAAGCTGTGGTATCGCAAGAAGGGCGGCTTCGGCGGCATGGGCACGCTCGCGATCACCACGCCGGGCAAGATCAAGGGCATCAAGTCGGCCCGCCTCACGGCCAGGTACGAGGATTCGGTGTTCTCGGCGGAGGGCTCGGTGGTGCCGGACATCCCCGGCCTCAAGTCCGCCTCGCTCTCCGTGACCTACGGCAAGGACCAGCTCGAAATCAGCGGCAAGCTCGCCATCGACGACAAGGTGCCCGGCATCGAGAAGGCCGACATCACGGTCACGGTGACGCAGACCAACGAGGCGTGGAAAGTGGCGGCCAGCGGCGACGTCACGCCCAGGCTGCCGGGCCTGAAAGGCGCCACGCTGAAGTTCAGCTACGACGACGGCTTCGTGCTGGTCGAGGGCGAGTTCGACATCGACAAAGGTCCGCTCAAAGGCAAGGTCATGGCCGGCGTGACCAATGCCGCGGTGGACGAGAAGACCGGCAAGCGCAGCGACAATGGCGCGGGCAGCGACTTCAGGGTGTTCGGCGCCGCTGACATCAAGGCCGAGTTCATTAAGGACAAGCTCGACGGCACGCTCAAGCTGCGCCTGCTGCCCGACGGCTCGGTGCGCGTCGGCGGCGGCCTGGAGGTGAAGGACTTCGAGGTCTTCGGCAAGATTCCCAAGGACGGCGGCACCTTTCTCGACAACACCATCTCGTCGCCGGAGATACCGGTGCCGGGGCTGGGGTTCTCGGTCGGCTCCTTGAGCGTCGGCCTCACCCTGTCGGCCTCGATCACGGCGAAAGCCAACGCCGCCATCGGCCCCAGCAAGATGAGCGGCATCACGGTGACCGTGGCGGAGTTCGACCCGGCGAAGGTCGATTTCAACACGCTCGAAATCGGCGGCGGCGCCAGCTTCCTGGTGTTTGCCGATGCCGGCTTCAGCGTCACCGCCAAGCTCACGGTGAAGCTGAGCGCGCTGGTCGCCTCGCTCGAAGGCAGTCCCTACGTGAGGGGCAGCGTCGGCATCCCGGCGGACAAGCCGATACTCAAGGCCGACTCGAAGTTCACCTACAGCCAGGCCAATGGCCTCGACATCATGAACACGCTCGCGCTCGACATCAGCCCGGAACTGAAGTTCAGCGTGGGCGGCGAGCTGGCGGCCAAGCTGAACCTGCTGGTCACCACCGTCACCTTGTGGAGCGACGACTGGACCATCGCCGAGGCCAGCTACAAGCTGCCGATCGGCATCACGGCCAGCGGCAGCCTGGGCTACAACAGCAAGACCGGCAAGTTGCGGCCGGAGAAGCCGTCCGACGCGATCGACATCGACAAGCCCAAACTCGATTCGGACACGATGAAGAGCATCGTGATGGGCGACGCCGCGCCGCCGAAGGTGAAAACCCTCGACGAGCACGGCAAGGAACTCTCCAACGAAGAGCGGAACATGTGCACGCCGGTGCAGAACCCGTTCTCCGCGCCGGAGCCGAACCAGTCGGTGATGCCGGCCGCGCCCAACCAGTCGGTGATGCCGGCCGCGCCCAACCAGTCGGTGATGCCGGCCGCGCC
>Ga0075152_10000358_pt1 | contig 34750 bp, 41 predicted proteins | sample JI61114C2DNA_FD_70964 | JGI IMG/M metagenome (GOLD analysis project Ga0075152, IMG submission 70964) | Wastewater effluent complex algal communities from Wisconsin, to seasonally profile nutrient transformation and Carbon sequestration -... | ecosystem: Engineered > WWTP > Effluent > Algae...
AATTTGAACACGATTCCATTGCGCGAACAGCGGGAGAAAATCCGTGAACTCATCTTCAGCGGACTCGAACGCGAACGAATTGCTTTGGGGCGCAGGACGAGTTTTTATATTGAGCCTGCCGCAGTTTTTCAGCTCGAAAATTACGTCTGGACGGGAAATTTCCGCGAACTCCATAACTTTATTTCAAAACTGGCGACGGAATTTTGCGAAGCGGAAAAAATTACCGATAACGACATCCGGCTTTTGTTGGCTGCCAAAGATTATGCCACCAACAGTCAGATGATTCTGAGCATCAACTTGGAAGAACCGCTCGACAACATCATCGAAAGCGTCAAAGAAAAATATATTTCTCATCATCTCAAAGACAAAAGTAGGCGCCGCGTCGCTCTCTATTGCGGCATTTCGCGTAGTATGATTAGAAGAATCGCCGACAAAATCGGAATGAATAATTACCAAACGGAGCAGTTATGATTAACGAACCGAATAAAACGGATTTTTTTCCTGCAACTGACGAGCAACTCAAAGATTTGACTTATCAGGATACCGAAGAAGACCTCTCGCACGAAGAGTATCTCAGGGAATTGGAAGCGAAAATTTTCGCTGATTCAGAAGTGGCTCCCGAAGATGAGTTGGGCGAATTACCTTTTGACGAAGAAGCCGACCGCAAAAGATGGCATGAACTCGAACAAGATTTTGACCGTCTGTTTAATGAAGCAAAAAAAGATGATTATTAGTCCGATGCTTTTAATAATCAACCGACTTGATGCAATTATGATGCAATCGCCGGTCGGCAAATTCTTATAAATAACCGACATTTATCCGCCATATTTACCGTTTATCCGACATTTACCCGCCAAACGGAAAGTAGCGGGTAGATTTCTTTTCACCTTTCTTGGTTAAAAATTGCTTTGATACCAAATCTTCCAGGTCTCTCAGAGCCGTCCGGTCAGATGTTTCGTTCAAGGCTTGATATTCACGATTGGAAATGCTTCCGTTTTCCGCGACATATAAAACCGCTTTGATCTGTCTTTCGTTCAAACCCGCTTTTTTCATTTGCTCAGGCGTGAGGCGATTTTTGAAAATTTCAACCAAGATGCCGCCGAATTCTTCGGCAATTTTAGGTTCAGGCAATCCTGCTTCAAGGCAAGAGTTGATAATTTTCAATGTGCCGCGTCCCCACGAATCAATATAACCTCCTTTAAAACAGACATCGGCAATTAGCGGATTGCGCGGGTGAGATGAATGAACACGCCGCAAAGATTCTAAACTGATGTCTTCGGGTAACTTTCCTGAATTCCAAACCCAAAATTTATCATCATAAATTCTGACTTGGATGAAACTGCTCATATAATCGCGGTGAACGAGCGCATTAAGCAGAATTTCTCTGACCGCCGCCACCGGATATTCGTCTTTTTCGATGCGCTGAAGACCTTCAAAATGAATCGGTTTAACGAAAAACTTTCGATTTAGTTCCGTAACGGATTCGCGCAAAAGATGGAGAAGATTTCCTTCGACGACTTCCTGAAACATCAAATCGTCGTCCTTTCCGCCGAAGCGTCCGAGTTTGACGATTTGATTCGGATAAAAACGCCCCGGGTCTTTACCGAAAATGACGATGGCGGCACGTTTTAATTGTCCGTTTTCCGTCAATCTCAATTTATCGAGAAAATCAATCAGAGAAAGCGCGTTTTCATCAATCGGCAAGCGTCCGGCTTTGGCGGCATCGGATTTATATTGGGCAACGGTTTCTTCATCAATGTCCTCCAGCGTCGCACGCGGCTCGACGACATCATCCCAGGTTTTGCCGGATTTCCGCAGCAGAAATTCCATCAGCGAATTGCCCTTTAATTCCTGTTTGGTCGAACCGCTCCGGTAATAATAACTGCCGCGCAAAGAAATCGGCACGGAATATGGCGGGGTAATGATTTCGATAAAATATAACCCGTTTTCTTCGTGTAAATTAACTTCCGCCATAATGCCCAGCACATCACGAATCTTGTTGGGCAAGTCATCCATTAATTTTTTGTAATCCGCTAAACCGACCGTTTTGCCGTCGTCGTCTTTCCCGATAAAAATCGCTCCGCCGTGGGCATTGGCGAAACCGCACACCCATTTTAAATAATCGTCGTGCCAACTCTGTTTGTATTCAATGTTCTGTTGTTCGGGCATTTTGTAGAGACTCCGGTAAAACACTATCGAGCGATAAGCGATTTTATTACTTATTTTACACGGAACAGGGCAAAAAGATGAGTCGAAATAATAGTTTTTCGTTAGGAAAAGATAAAAAGAAAGCGGTTAGTAAAAACTTGAAATTGGAGGATTTTGAAAAATATGCAGACATTACAGGCAGGCTCGTTCTTAACTCTTGAAAAGACTGACGCAGTTGAAGCCTTGAAATTTACCGCCCGACTTTTAGCGGAGCATACGGAAAAGGTCGTCAAGGAAACCTTGAACAATGGATCGCTAGAAAATTTAGCAAATAATCTGTGGCAAAAAGCCGAATATGTAACCCGCGAAACGGAGCGACGCAGATTACAACAAATTTTTGTCGAAAATTTTACGGAACGGTTTCGTGAATTAAAACCCGACTTTGACACTTTGACTTTGGCGATTGCCGATTCATTTAACCGGGAACACACGCCGGAAAAAGGTGAAGATAAAAGCGAACAAATCGTTATCCGAGAAAACACTTCGCCAACCGAACAAACGTCGAAAGTCGAAGCGCAAAAAGACGAATTCTTAGGTTTGGTTAAAAATGATGAAATTTTGAGCGAATCGGCAGCCGAAGAACGGGAAGCTGCAATGACTGAAGAAATCAAACAGACCGCTGAAGCCGAAACGGAAAACGGAGGCGGCACGGCTGAAACGTCAATTCCTGAAAGCAGTCAAGTTTCCGAAGAAACGAAAATTATCAAGGAAAATATTAAAGCTGACGGGCTTCAAACAACCGCTCAAAATAATTCTCGCACCGAAAATACTGGAACAAGCGGAACTGCCGTCTCGGAGGCAAAAGAGCCGTTCGAGTTCGGAAAATGCACGGTGAGTCTGAATTTGACTTTGCTGCCCTGTTTTGGAAACGAAAATAGGCGCAAGGTGATTATCAGCACCGCGTCCCACGCTCTGACTCCCGAGATCGAATATCTCTGCATTGAGATGGGCGGCAGCTTAGAACAAATTGCGGCATTGGTCAAAGATAAACTCGCGCGCTTTCGCGGGACTCTGCCCGTCAAATATATCGAACAGCTTCGTGCGTCGAAAACCAAGACAACAAAAACAAATCAAACGGCGAAATCAGTTTCGTCAACATCGCATTCAACCGAAAAAAGCGCGTTGGGCGGTGAAAAAACAAGCGGTGAGCAAAAAATGTCGAGCGCGGCACATAGTCAAAGCGAAGTTAAATGTGACGAACAAATGGCGGAAAAAGAAAGCGAAACAGTTTCAATAATTCCTCCGCCCATAACTACAAACGAACGAGTCCAACCGAGTCTTTTCTGAGAATAAAAATATGAGTGAAAATTTAAATACCGAAAATCAAACCGAAGTGAATGGAGCGGCAGAAGTCGCTCCGGCGCAACCAACCGAAGTTGTCGCAACCACGGCAACCGTCAAAATCGAAGGTCAGGAGTTTCCGCTCGACGTAGCGATTGCCGCAGATGACAATTTGCTTAAAACTGCGCTCAGTCCGCATTATCCGTCAATCAAAAACGCTCAAATTTCACGCGAAACCCGTGCCGGACAAATGATCGTTTCGATTGTCAAAAAAGCCGAGCATAAAGGACACGCAAAGTGAAATCGCAAACCGGAAACAGAAGCCGCCGGATTTCAAGCGCCACCGATAGAACTTTGCGGCAACTCATCAAGACTCCCGATACTGCCAGCCGGATTTTCGAGTTTGCCGAAAGCCTTTATTGGCGCGACGAAACAGCAGAGCGTATGACTTTCGGCGACATCGAGCAAATACACGCTCTTTTGCGGCAGACGGAAAACGACCTGAAATGGATGAAAAAGCAATTTCAGGATTTGGCGGAAATTGAGGATGGGTTTCGTGTCGATATAATTCCAATCGGTTTTTAATGACTATGGCTTCAGCAAAATCCAAAACTTTAAAAACTCAAAATGTAAATCTGCCAAGCATTGCCCGTCGTTTGATTGAGTCTAATCAACAAAGGCAATTCAAACTCGGCAAAGCGGACATTGGTTTTCGCGGCAATCTCGAAAAAACTACCCGATATTTGCGTTGGAAAGCATCTTGCAACACAGTTTTAGAGGCAATCAGCTACATTGCCGAAGAAACCGAACGCGAGCGAATTTACGCGCTTTATCGCCAACTCTTTCCGAAAAATTGGAAGAAATCTTCGGCGAGTTTCACGAAAAACGGCTACAACGAATTTCACACCGAGCGCGAGTTCGAGTTTATCGGCTTAGTGAGCGAAAATTATTTTCCTCTTTGCACCTGGCTTGATTGGTCTGATTTTCGTTTTGATCATATTCCGATTGAGCCGGTCAATCTCGATTTGTGCTGCGGCGAATACGAATGGCAGGAAATGCGCCCGTGTCTGCGGTTTGCCGTCGCCGCTTTTCTGTGGCGCGGAGGAGGTATTTACGATTGGGATTGGAACGAAATTCTATCGAGCTTCAATCTTCAATTGGAGGATTTGCCGCCGATTAGTCATGACAATCCGCCTTACCGTGAACTTGAAAAGCAACGTGATAACCCGAAAATCAATCGTTTTCTACATTTGATCGAGTTTATTTATCACGACACCGGCAATCCGTTTATTGATACGACCTGCTGCCAACCCGTAGATTTGTTTGAATGGACTGAGGAAAATCTCGAAAAACTGAAAGCAGATTATGACGCAGTAAAAGCGTTTTTCGAGAGTATGGACAGCATTGATGAAGACATCGAACTAGATGCACAGCGCACCTTCAAAGAACTCATTTCGCTCTGGAATACGGGAAGATTGCCGGGCAAAATGCAAAAAGAAGCGGCGGATAAAACGGAAGAAACGGCAGGATTATTGATAAACATTTTGGCAGATTCATCCGCCCCCGCTTTGACATTTTAACTGAGAATATAGTGATTATGAGCCAAATCGAAACCCAAAATTTTCTCGCGCCGCCCAAGGACGCAAAAGCCGCGCTTTATTTTCTCGAAGGCAATTACCAATTCAATTACCGCGACGGAAGCGTTGAAAAAACAAAGTTTTTGACTCCTTCGCAAATCGGGAAAGCCTTTGCCGTCAAAGACGTTTTCGATTCGGGTTGGGTTGCACAAAATGTGCTTCGTTTCGCACTTTTGGCAAAGAAACGGCACAAGATTTTGAGTGTTTTGCCAAGCGGAAAACGAAAAATCTTGATTACCGATCCGCGTCCCGCCAATGAGCGAAATAATCATGGTGAATTAACGCTAGACGCAATTCTCGAAATCGAAGTTCCGCTTCCAAGTCTTTTATTGCTAGGCATCGGGCGGCAATATTACTTGTGGGCAACGCTTGAAAAAACAATTACGCCGGCATCAAAAATCTGCGCCGCGCCGTTTCCCAATTTGGATAAATCAGGCAGCATTTGTTTTGGCGGCAACTTTACGCCGGAATGCCGTCTGGAAACGATTGAAAGTGTCTGGCAGATGATTTTCGACAGCCCTTTTAATAATCATCAAATGCAAAATCGCACTCTGACGCATAAAGAAGATGCGAGAAAATTTTTGCTTGAAATCAGCGGCAAAAAGACTTTTCCGAAAAATGCCTTAATCAAAACCGAACACACCGTCAATGATTTGTGGCACTCGGTCAGTTAATCTCCAAAACACGAAAACCAAGAAAAACTTTACAAATAAAATGAATATTCCAACGCTCGTTGAGCGAAAATTTCTGCGTTTCTCAGACCAACCTATTACTGCTCCTTTGTATGAAATCGTCATCGCCCAAAACGGAGTTTTCAAACGAGCAAAACGGCGGGAAATGACGGCGAGCGTTGAGCTTTCGTCTTTCACTATCAAAATTCCCGAATTGGCTTCGGGGGTTGCAATGGTCGAATTAACCGAAAAAATTTCCGCCCGTATTTTCGAGGAGATTTTGGCACACGCCCGCGCATCAACCGATGCGGCAAATTTTACTGAAAATTTATACGCTGTTTTTTGGAATGAGGAAACAGGTAATTACGCTTGGGAAGAAATCAGCCGCCACCGAAATTTCGGCAGCACGATTGGACGGGACGATTCTTCAGCTTACAAACACGCAATTTTGGAAATCCACACCCATCCGCCAAATTGTCGAAATTTCAGCGCTTCGGATAACTTGGACGAAAGCGGTAAGTTTCGCCTATTCGGGATTTTGATTGACATTCACAGCGCAAAACCGCTTATCCGCCTGCGGGTCGGAATTTACGACTCTTTTTGGGAAATTCCGGTTGAAACCGTTTCCGATACGCCGCCCGAAAACTTAACGGATTTAGTCAAACTGGAAAAAGAGCGGCTGGCAGAAATTTATCAAAAGTTTGAAGGACAAGAAATAAGTTACATCTGCGCCGAAGATTACCAGTTTTCTCAAAATCAAATCTATATCGAAAATTTATGAAGCTGGATTTAAGTTTTTTGAACGCCAAATTAGTTCTGCCGGTTGATTACAAATTAGTCGAGTTTTGGCTTGTCGGGGCAGGCGGAACGGGTAGTTTTATGGCGATGAATCTCGCCCGTCTCGCTTTTGAACTCAAACTTTCAGGTAAACGAACTAATATCACTATCGTTGACCCCGACCGTGTGGAAGAGAGTAATATTCCGCGCAGTAATTTCTGTTTTGCGGAAATCGGCGCAAATAAGTCGGAAACTCTCGCTAACCGCATTGCCAAGGCGTGGGGAATCGAAGTCGGTTTTATCAAAGAAGGATTCACTCCCGCTTTGCTCGAATCAAAATCCGACGATTGGAGCGCGAAATATTCGGATTCAAACAAACTGAAGATTTTAGTCGGCTGTGTTGATAATCATCAGGCGCGGACTCAAATGCACGAAGCCGTTAAAATCTATAACGAAAAAAGTTATAACACATCTCAGCCGCGCTTGTGGTGGATTGACGGCGGCAACGGACGCGACACGGGACAGGTTTTGATCGGCAATCGTCTGAATGAAAAAGAAATCTGCAATTCGGCGCAAAAATCTCCGATTCTCTCATTTTTACCTGCACCGAGTTTGCAGCACCCGGAGCTACTTGAGCCGGAAAATCAAAAGTTGCAAATTCAAAGTAATCAGACAGAAAACGGCAGAATAACTTGTGCCGAAAGAATCCGTTTAGGCGAGCAAAGTCTGAACGTCAATCAGCGCGTTGCGGTAGAAATGTCCGAAATCTTAACTGAACTACTTTTAACGCAGAAACTGAAACGCTTTGCCGCTTATTTTGATTTGGAGTCAGGTGCCAGCCGTGCGGTTTACAATACGCCGGAAGCGATTACCACCGCGTGTCGAAATGCCAAACCCGGAAAAACAAAAATTAAAGCGGCAAGCAATAGTTCGGAATTTAATTAAAAACTATGAATCAATCGAATCTACAAACTAACCCAAACGATGAAGCCCTCGCGGGTGATATTTGGGCGATGCTCGGAGCAAATCCCGGCATATCCGAAAATACTAACAATCTGATTGAAAATCAGCCCGAAGCCGATGATAAAAAGGTTGCGATGATAGAAAACATCCCGGATTTGGCAACTGAAATTTTAAGCAAGCTCAATCAGAAAAAAGAAGTAGCCGCCGCACATCTCGGTATTTCAGCAGCAGAAGTCGAAACGATGCCGTTCGATTTGACCGCACTTGAACAGGCGGGAATTTTTCTCAACATTGACGCAACCGGATTTTCCGTATTGAGCCGTCAGCTTGATTGGCAGTCCTTGGGAATTGAATTACCAAAAGATAAGACGGTTTATTTAAGTCCGCCGCGCACCGGACTTCTTCCCGATGATTACCGCAAACCGCTCCTGCGGGCGGCATCACAGGCGCATAATGCCCTTGACCGTTACAGTTTTCGATTTGCCTTGTGCGAAACCGTTTTGGGATCAAGCGAATATCGCTGGATGCCTTACACGGCTTTTGAAGCGTTTGAAAAAGAATTTGCCGCCGCTCTCGAAACTCTTGCCCGCGCTAAGTCTGCCGTGATAGAAAATTACGGCGAGATTTTGGAAACTCTGCGGGAAACTTTTCGCACTTTGGCAAAAGATTCTGCCGAAAGATTAGCCTCGACTTTGAAAGACGAACCGTTTGACCGTGATGGATTTATCGAAACAACCACTCAAAAGGCGATGGCAATGATTCCGACTATCGCGGCAATTCGGGACGGAATGAAAATTGAAATGCGTCCGAAAGTGATTCTTTTGGGTTCGGAAATGCAAGCCGAACAAGCGAAAACTGCCAAACTCGAACTCGAAAAACAACTCACTAATAAAGCACACACGGAAATTGCGCTCGAACTTGATGCCCAAAAGACAGTCGCCGAAATGTTGATTCAATCGGCATTTGAAGATGAAAAACGCGAGCAGGAACTAAAAGCACGCATTCGCCAAATCAAAATCGAAGCAGTCAAAAAGGAAGTCGAGGAGAGCATTTCACCGCTCAAAGAAGGTCTTGACCAGCTCAACAATACGATTTACGAAGCCGCAAACGAGATGGCGCAAAGGTTGAACGATTCAAAACACGTTCCCGGCGGCACGGCGAAAAAGGCGCGGGAAATGTATCGCTGGTTCAAATTGATGAATTTCACGGGCGACGCGGAAGTTGAAAAGGTTCTCGCCGAATTAAATAAAATCGCCAGCCGCGACGCGAAACAGCGAACGCCTGCCGAGATGAAAGAAGCCGTTGACGCGGTGATAATTGCGACCTCCAAACGCGCCAGAAAACTGCTCAAAACCGACCAACTCGACGCGCTCGAACTTTAATCTTTTTCGTTTTCACCATTAAATTTATGCCCTTGATTCTGAAAAAATGTTTTCTCTTTCATTACGACCCGTCCGTTAATTCCGACAAAGTTTTCAATCTGTTTCTGATTGATAACGAAAACGGCAACTTTTCGGCAATCAGCGAATACGGGCGAAGCGGTGCGAAATTGAACGTCAAACCGCTCATTGAAAATTGTTCGCTCTCGCTAGCCCAAAGCAAATATGCGGCGAAACTGAATGACAAAATTTATCACAAAAGAACGCCATACACTCACACATTAAACAGTTCAAGTAGCCCAACCTTTCAAAAATTGGGAACAGCAAATATTAACAAAACTGAGCCGACCGAACCGGCGAAGATATTTGATTTCAAAGCGGTAAATTCAAACATCAAGCCCATCCCAACAACGGAAAATAAAAGCGGCGGGCAAAATGTGAGTGAAGAAAGGGCAAAACAGACGAAAAAAATCGGCGTTTTGAACTTGAACGGGCTTGATGCTTTGGAGATTTAATTTGCAATAGAAACTTCGTTCAAGTAACAAACCTTTATTTACACTAAAAACCCTGCAAACTTTTAAACAATCGTTCAATTATGACTAATCAATCCAGCGAAGCTAAAATTTTGAGTGAACTCGATACGCTCATCCGGGCGCGTTACACCTTGCTCGCCGTCAACACCTACGAAGAATGCCGACTCAAAGAAGTCCTCCTCGAACTGATGACGTTTGAAAAACACCGCGAAAAACCTTTGTATTACTGGAGCCGGACATATGGTATCGTCAAAATCATTGACGAAAAATCAAACGGCGTGCCGCTCAAAGAGCCGAAAAAGATGCCTGAAACCGAAGACCCGTTTTCCGCGCTCGAATTTATTTCCGAACAGCAAACCGGAATTTTCCTGCTCTGTGATTTCGCGCCTTTTATTGCGCCTTATGGTCAGGAAGACGCGGTGCTGGTCCGGCTTTTAAGAGAAATCGCCTGGAAACATAAAATTACGAAAACGACGATTCTGTTCACCGGACCGAATTTTCCCGACATCAAAACACTTGAAAAAGAAGTTTCGACGGTTGAACTCGATTTGCCGCAGGAGTCGGAAATTGTTGATACGCTGGAGATTCAGCTCGAAAAATTCGCCAAACAAAACGTCAAAACCGATTTGAGTCAGGAAACACGGGCGAACTTGATTCAGGCACTCTTGGGTTTAACCAATGAGGAAATCTCGAACGTCATCGGCAAAGCGATTATCAGTTGTGGCGGTTTTGACGATAAATCTCTCGCCATCATTCTGGATGAAAAGAAAAAGGTCATTCGCGGCAGTTCCGCCCTGACTTACGTTCATCCCGAACCCGCCAATTCTTTGGGCGGCTATCAAAGTTTGCGCGAAATTCTCAAAAAGGCGGCGCATACTTTTTCGCCCGAAGCTAAAGCGAGGCATGTTGAGCCGTGCAAAGGTATTTTACTCGTCGGCTTGCCGGGATGCGGCAAAGACTTGTGTAAACGAGTCGCGTCATCGATCACCAATCGCGCCCTTTTAGATCTCGATTTCGGTTCGATTATGGGCGAAGGCGGCGGAGTTATTGGGCAGAGTGCGATTTCGATTAAACGCGCCCTTTCGATTGCCACGACCGTTAAAGGCATTTTAGGAATTTCCGAATTTGAAAAAGCCGTGTCGGGAATGAAATCGTCGAACAAAACCGACGGCGGCGAAACGGCGCGAACGATTTCGTATCTTTTGAACTGGATGCAGGAAAATAAAGATGTGCTGGTTTTCGCCACCGCCAATGACGTGCGGGATTTAGAATCAGAGCAATTTCGTATCGGCAGATTTTCTTATATTCATTTTGTTGATTTGCCGAGTGCGGAAGATCGTCAAGATATTTTTCGCGTTCATCTTCAGAAACGCGCCTTAAAACCCGATGATTTTGATTTAGACGTTTTAGCCCAAAAAAGCGAACAATTTTCGGGCGCGGAAATCGAAGGCGCGGTGGGTGATGCCGTTCTCGAAGCCTTCATTGACGGCAACCGCGCCGCCGCAACAAAAGATGTGATAACGGCAATCGGCTCGATTACGCCGACTGCGGAGATGATGAAACCCAAAATTGACGAAATCCGCGAATGGGCGAAAAACAATATCAAAGGCAGCCGCACCGCTCAAAGCATCAGTCAAGCTGCAAACACGACCGACGCAAGAGTTTTGGAAATTTAAGCGGTGGGCAATCTTTAGATTGAGGTAAAAAGATGAGCAAATATATGACTTTCACCGATACAGCGTTCAAAGACCGCGAATGTCTGCTGAATGCGCTCTCCAAATGCGGTTACGGAACGGTCGAAGAAGGCGCGAGCTTGTCGCTTTACGGTTATCAAGGCGACAAACGAGCAGAAACGGCGCAGATTGTGGTCAGACGGAAATTCATCGGTAGTGCCTCGAACGATTTAGGCTTTCAGAAAACCGATAACGGTTATGTTCCCGTCATCAGCGAATATGACCAAAGGTATATGATGCAAGGCAAGTTTTTGACCAACTTGCGAACTAACTACAATCTCAAATCGGCTGAAAAACTTGCCCGCAATCTGCGCGGCACGCTTCACAAGGAGCGCATCGGCTCAACCATCAAAATTCGCATCAAGTATTAAATTTTATGGCACATATCATTGAAGTCGAAAGACATTCAGAAGCCGAAGCGTGTTCATTTTTGGACGCGCTTTTTTACTCAGATTCGGTTTCGGCAATCGGTTATCGCCCAGATGGTAAAAAAACACGAGCAGTTGCTGTTAATTGGGACGAAGACGAATCAAGCGAAATCGACGTGAAGATTTCGGCAATGATTTCAAACTCGCTTGAATCGGGTGAAGATTTAGATGAAATCGCCGCTTATTGCCGGGTTTTTCCCGAAACCGTTCTCTACCAACCCGAACTTTTCGATAATTAAAACAAAGTAGGAGTCAAAACTAAATATGCCGGAAATTGAAATTGAAATTAACGAAGAAACGGGCGACATGGAATCGCGCATAAAAGGCATTGCCGGTTCCGCCTGCGAGAAAACTGCCGAAGCTATCAAAAAAGTCTTTGGCAAGCCTTCGCGTGATGAAAAAACACGCGAATACACCATTCAGCCGCAGGTCAAGCGGCAAATCAAAGGAAAATAAATTTTTAAATCACGAAAAAATATGCAAATTGTCGCAATCGGAAAACCGCTGTTTGAAGGCAGAGATTCTCTGCCCGAAGCTATCGAATACAACTATCAGGCAGGCGATCACACGCTCTTGCTTTCAATGAAAAATCTGCACCCGAAAGAAATTGAAGCCGTCCGCGAAGCTCCCGCCGAGTTTGGACTTTACTGCGAAAACGGCATTATTTTTCTGCTTTATCATTTTGGAGAAATTCTGCCGTGGTCGGATTCGGCTTTTTCGTGGTGGAATGTGGCGGAAGAAGACCGCCGAATCCCTGCGCCGCAAGTCAATCCCGCTGAAAGGATTTTGCTAAAAATCATTCTCGTTGAAGCTGGCAACGGAACTGTAAAAGCTATCAGAGTTACGACTTTTTCGCCGGATTTCACGGAAAAACTCCACGAAGCGATTAAAAATCAAGCGATGGACAAAGAATTTTCCAGAGAAGAATTCGTCACCCGTAGTTTGGCAATTTATGAAAATAAAACTCCAGCCGACTTTGCCGCGAACGCCATCGTCAAAACCAAAGGCGGCGATTAAAAACATTATATGCAGGAATTAACCTTCATTCTTGATGACTTGCGCGGCAAAATTGTCGTTGAAGATAACGAGCATTTGGATGCGGAAACACTCCGCATTTTAGAAAATCATTTAGGCGAGGCACAGGAAATTGCCTGCGCCCGCCCGCTTGAAATACTTCTGCCGCCGCCCACAGTTTCGATCAAAGATTTTGCTGAAAAACAATTTGTGCGTATTGCAGGGTTTTACCACAATTCTTTAACCGAAGGTCCGGGCAGACGAAGTTCCGTTTTGTTCCAATTTTGTCCGCTGAAATGCAAAGGATGTTATGTTCCGCAGCTTCATTCAAACGAAGCCGGTGAATTAATCTCAGTTGAAAAATTAACTGATTTGCTGCTGGATTCAAATTTTGAGCGCGACGGCGTAACAATTTTGGGCGGCGAACCCTTTGCCCAACCCGAAGGATTAAACGCTCTTGTTAAAAAATTGCGCTCGAAAAGTTGTCCGCACATCGTTTGTTACAGCGGTTATACGCTCGAAACTTTACGGGAAAATGCCGAAACACAAACTGCCATCGGAAAAGTTTTAAACGAGATTGATATTTTAATTGACGGGGCGTATGTCGAATCATTCTCATCGGGTGCAAGTCTGTGGACAGGCAGCGGCAATCAACGCGTAATTGATCTGGTCGAAACACGAAAAAGCGGACGGACAATTTTGTATCGAAGTTGAACGGAAATTTAAAAACCCAAAATAAGGATAAAAATGTTCAGACAATTAACCGAACCCGAAAAGGAAAAATTCAGGCAATGGGCGCGGACGAATTACATTCCGCACACCGAAATCAATGAAGTTTGGCATCCGGTCGTGCAAGCCGAATGCAGCCGAATAAATGAAGAAATTGAATTTCAATCGGGCAATTGCAACACGGAAATTCTCGATGAGACAAAAACCCTTGAAAAAAATGAAACCGCTTCAGCACGCCCAAATCAGCCAGAAAAAGCATGGCGGAAAGTGGCAGGATTATATTGAAGTTCACAATTTTTTGGATTCGAGCAAAGCGGCTTGCGCTCATTTCAAACATCGCTTTTTTCTGCATCACGTTGAAGGCATTGAGCTTGGCGTAAAATTATTCGGGCAAAGTGTAGCCAACAGCGATGAAAAACCCATTGAAACCCGACAACTTTTGACCGAACATTTAATCGAAGATGTGGGAACGCTGGTCACGGTCGAAGATTGGGCGCGAGATTTACTGCCAAATGAAAATGATTCTTTTTATAAATATTTGGCGAAAAAACGCGACCAAATCGAAAATGATGCAATCGCGAGTGAGAAGGAGTTATTCGATGTCTTTAATTTATCCGAAAAAGACCGGGCGGCGGTGAAAGATTTTCTTCTCTTTGCGCTAAAAAATTCAAATCATCCAGCCGCGCTTTTAGTTTCACACAATTCTTTTGCCGTTTTTCTCGCTGAAAAGATTTTGGGCATTGCATTTGTCAAAAATAATCCTTCCCATAAACAACTCGTCTCCATCCGCGAAGTTTTTGAGCGGTTGATTTTCCTGCGCTTAAAATCAATCTACTCGCCGGCGGAAATCATCGCCCGCACAGCTTTTGCCGATTGGATGCGGGGAGCGAAAGCAAACCATTCAAAAAGAGAAAAAAAGCGGTCGGCAGATGATCGAAGTTAAAAACTACTTTTCCGTTCCAACTTAAAAATTATGATAAATACAGTTTCTTGCACGCCGGATGAAGCCAAAGATTTAATCAAAGGACTTCATTCGCTGAGGTTGAGTTTTATGCTCTGGGGCGCAACCGGAGTCGGAAAATCCGCTGCCGTTCGTCAAATGGCTGAAGAATTAAATGCCGAATTGCGTGATATTCGCCTGTGCCAGAAACAACCGACGGATATTGGCGGACTTCCCGCGCTTGACCACGCCAATCAAAAGACGATTTTTTATCCGCCCGCTTTTCTGGAACCGCGAGAAGATAAAAAAGCGGTGGTTTTGTTTTTTGATGAAATTTCGCTCGCGCCCGATGATACGAAAGGTGCAGTTCTCGGAGTTCTCGAAGAACGTCGGCAAGGAAATATCGAAATTCCCGACAACTGGATCATTGTCGCGGCAGGCAATCGCCCGGAAGATTTGGCAAATGCGCGGGGCTTGGGAGCGGCGGCAAACAGAAGATTACTGCATATCGTCATTGAGCCGAATTTGGAAGCCACGCTCACGCATTTTATGAAAATCGGAGTTGCGCCGGAGGTTTTGGCTTTCCTCAAAGTTTTTCCGCAACATCTTTCAGGCGAAGAAACGGCACGAATCCAAAAACACGAACTTTACCCGCGTCCGGCATCGTGGGAAAAAGTGTCGAAAATTATTGAAGTCTTGCGAAAATCGGACAAACGCACCCGGTATTTAGCCGTTGCGGGAATTATCGGCGATGCGGCGGCGACGGAATTTATTCTCCTGGCAGAAGAAATTAAAAACACGAAATCGGTTGGCGAATTGCTGGAAATTCAACGAAAAACTCCGTCGAGAATCGGAAAGTATTTGCCGGATACGATCAATGGTTTGTATGCGCTTTCTTTTGCGATTGCTACGAGTGCGAACGAAAACAACTCTATCGAGTTATTGGAGTTAATCAACCGTTTCGACGAATTGCCGGATGAAAGATTTGCCCTTTTGCCGATGCGCGATATTCAAACGATGGCGGGAAGTCTGCTGCTTGAAAAAATCTGGAAGGAAGGCTGGAAAGTCGAACACTCGCAAGAGTTTTGGCGTTATAACGAAAAGCGCGAAGCTGCCGCCAACGGAAATTTAACTGTCGGAAATACGGCGATACTGCCGGTTTCCCAAACGTCCATTGTTGCCTGCGCTTAAAAATCTTCTTCAACTAAAAAATCAAAAATTATGCAGACCCGATTAAGCCGTAGCGACGCGAGCCGGATGCGTCCCGATTTAGAAGCGGCGATTGAATATTTGCCGGGCTTGGCGAGCCTCGCGCTGTGGTGCAATTTTGCCGATACAGAGGAAGACGTGGTTGCTTATACCGACGGCAGCACGATTTACGCCGGAAAAAAGTATGCCGACATCGAGCTGAAACAACGGCGATTTATTTGTCTGCACGAGATTCTCCATATCGCGCTGTGCCATCCGAGCCGTTTTCAGGAACTGGAAAAACGCGAACTGTCCGCCTTTTTGCCGGAATTATTGAATATCGCCGCCGATGCAATTATTAACACCAGTCTGGAAAAACTGTCAGGGCTGGAGATTCCGCTGGAGGCGTGGAGTTTAGCAAAAATTTGGCAATGTTTGGAAAAAGCCGAAGATGGGGGCGACCGAAACACCGCCGAAAATTCGTCATACTACCCGTGGAGTGCCGCCGCCCAAAACAGAAAAATAGCCAATTTAACCCGCGCCGAATTTGTTGCGGCGGGTCGCTGGTCGGGCGAGGAACTTTATTATTTTCTGAAAACTCAAGTTCAATCAAAAGTTCAGCTTCACGGATTCTTGGCTGAATTCAACGGACGCGATCCGCTTTCGGGAGATTTGCGCGGCGTGCTTAAAACGTCTGAAAAATTCAAATCAAACGATCAAATTTCAGCCGAAACGAACGCGGAAAAACGAACGTGGCAGGAGCGTTTGGGTCTTTTGCGGGGAACGGTGTCGGAGCTTTTGCAAAGACTTGCCGCCGAGTTGCCGCGTGTCGAAACGCCGTGGGAGCAGATTTTTCGTAATCTCATCCAAACTGCTTTTCAGGAAGCAATTCATAAAAACTACTCGCGCCCTTCTCGGCGATGGCTGGCACTCGAAAGAGAATATCAATCATCCGCCGGAGTAAATCTGCCGTTTTCGCCGGACACTATCAAGAAGCGAGGTGCGCGGCTCGCCGTTGCACTTGATACTAGCGGTTCGATTGATCAAGAAATGTTGGGCAGATTCTTGAGTGAAATTGCTGCGCTGTGTGCTTTTAATCAGCGAAATCTGGTCTTAATTATCGGTGATGCCGCTGTCCATCAAATAACGGAAATTGACTGGCGCGACGCATCTTACGAACTTTCTCAAATTAAATACACGGGCGGCGGCGGAACGGATTTTCGCCCGTTAATTGAAGCTGCCGAAGATTTTATGCCGGACGCGCTCGTTTATCTGACCGACCTTTACGGCGAAACTGGTGATGAGCCGGATTTTCCGGTGATTTGGGCAACGCACGGTGTTTGCGGGAATGCTCCGTGGGGCGAGCAAATCAAACTGAAATAAAAATTTCTGAATCAAAACTTCATATAATTGCGTTGATTTCATTCCATAAATAAATTCAAGCGGTAGTCAGATCGTGCATGTTCAGCATTTGAATTTATGGAAAACAAATTGAAATTATCTGAATTACGCGAAAAATATCTGGCTGCGCCGCGACCGAAAAAACTGCGCTTTTTTTGGGAATTAAACAAATCGGCGCAGGACACGGCGGTTGCAGAGGAATGTGAACAACCTGAAAGATTCGATTGGGACGATGCGGCAAATTTAACGGAAGATTTCAAAATGCAACTTGCCGAACGCGGTTTTGCTGACGTAGAAGTTTTTTGGAGTTTGGGCTACTGTCAAGGCGACGGCGTGGCGTTTTACGGCAGCGTTTATCCGACGGATTTGAAGGAAAAAGACCCGAACGCGAAAAAGTTTATCGAAGCTCTTGAAAAGGCAGGCGATTGTTTGAGCATCGGTATTTCGGGCGAAAACAATCATTATCATCATTGGAACTCAATGACCGTTGAGGTTGAATTTGAAAGCGAAAGCGACGATGAAGAAATACCGGCACGACTCAAAATTGCCCGTCCGGTTTTGCGCGAAGATTTTGAGTCGTATCTTGAGGAAAAGGTTAAAGAAATCAGCCGCGAACTCGAAAAATCGGGTTATGCGGAAATCGAATACCGACAGAGCGAAGAAGTCGTCCGTGCGGAATTGTCGGAGTGCAAACATCTTTACGAAAAGGACGGCACAAGAGCGTTAGGGGAATTCGAGTTTTACCAATAGGTGAAGGCTCAAAACACAGCAAACTGAATATTTTCACGAAAATTCAGAACTTAAAAATCAAAAATAAAAACTATGGAATTTATCATTAATCCTTCGCTTCTGAAGGAAGAACTGGGACTTTTAACGCCCGTTATTGAACGCAAGGCAACGATTCCGGTATTAAGCCGGATTAAGCTGGAAACGAATATCCAAGGCGAACTTGCGATGACCGCAACCGATTTGGATGTGACGATGCGTTCGTTGCAGGTGACGGACGTTTTGCAAACCGGCTCGGTTTTAATCGAAGGCAGAAAACTTTACGAGATCAGCCGCGAGCTACCGAATGAACCGATTCATTTTGCCTTGAACAAAAACGGTCAAATTGAAATTCGCTATAAAAAAGGACGACATAAACTCGGCATAATTGAAAGCTCGCAGTTTCCCGAAGTGCCGACGAATAAGCAGTCTGGTGTAAAAATTTCCGCAGTAATTTTGCGTGAGGCGATTCGTCGGACGGCGTTTGCCATTACCACCGAACAAAAGCAATTTACCATCGCCGGCGCGAAACTTCTGGTTGACGAAAATTATTTGACAATGGTTGCCACTGACGGGCATCGTCTTGCCTTTGCACGTTTTCCCGTCGTCAATCAAACCGGACAAAATTTGGATTTACTTGTCCCGAAGAAGTCTCTCGTCCAGCTTGAAGATTTGCTTGACCGCGAGATAAAACGTGATGCTGACAGCACGGTTGAAATCGGCGATACCGGCAATCAGCTTTGTTTTTCTATCGGCAAACACAGTCTTTTTTCGCGTAAACTAACGGGTGCGTTTCCGAATTATGAAATGGTTTTGCCGAAAAATCTGGCATTTACGGCTGAAATCAGCACGGAAGATTTTCGGCAGTCACTCTCTCGCGTAACTTTAACGGCGGATAACAAAAATTATTCGGTCACGGTAGAAATCGAGTCGGGACGCATTGTGTTGAAATCGAAAACACCGGAAGGCGAAGCGCAGGAAGAAATGTTGGCGGCTTTCAAAAGTGAAAACGGCGGAGAGGCTCACATTCTTCGTTTTAACAGCCGTTACGTTCAAGATTTTTTGCAAGCGGCAGCAAAAGCGGGAAGCCCGACTTTCTCTTTGGGATTCGGCGACGGAAATTCACCGTTTGAATTATTTTTACCTGATCAGCGCGACGGTTTCCGCTACGTTTTGATGCCGCTCAGAGGTGAGTAATCAGCGAAACTTTGAGGTTTTATGTTTGATGTTGTTGTTACATCAGTGCAGACGGAAATTGTCGAAACCGAAAAACAATTTGAACAAAGCAAGTTGATTGTTTTGAAAGGCAATTTTTCAACCGGCGACGGCACCTACCGATTCGAGTTAAATTCGGACGGCACGGGCAGGATAATTTACCCGGATTGTTTTGACGAAAGCGAAGAGTTTTTTCACGAAGCCGAAGTGAAAAAACTCGCGGGTAAAATCGAAGAAGCCGTTGAAAGAGAAGTCGCATTACAATCGGAAATTAACGTGCTTGATGCTTCGGAAATAGAAAATATCCGCCGCGAAACTATTACCGAAATGCTTGAAGAAGTGTTTTGGGAAGAACTCAATCAAAAACTCGAAGACCCATTTTTTCGTTCATTTGAAGACGAGAACAAATGGGGCGAAGAATTTTGCTGCGAACGCGGCACGACCGAAGAATTTATCGAGTTTTTGAAACTCTCCGTTTTAACTGAAAGAGAAATCAAGGACGCTGAAGGACTTTTAATTGTTGAAGCCGAAACCGATTTTGACACAGCCGGTTTGATTGAAGGCAGTTATTATACGGAACGTCTGGGGGAACTGGTCGAAATTGCCTGCAAATATTATCAGCCGAGCGGGTTCAACTATAGTTATAACGATGGTTGTTATGATCGGATGTCCGGTTACTCGATGTCTTCGGAAACAATCAGCGTTTCGCTCGTAGAATTTATGCGCGTTCCATCCCGCGAAAAAATGCTCGGAATGATTGAACTTCGCAAAAAACTTACGATGATGGAAGTAGAAAGCGAAAAATTGGAGCGGTTGACTTCTTTTTGATAAGTCATAAATAGATGAACGAAAATATAATTTGTAAGCCCAATCCGGCGAAAACTCTTGCCGTTTCCGGCGCGCCGCTCAGAGAACTTTTGAACTTTCTGATTTACAATCAGAGAAGGGAACTGCTGACCGAACGAGCGCGGAAACAGCCTGTTTTGGCTTTGCGGAATATTCCTTCGGATGTTAAAGAATTAAAGAAATTCTTAAATGCTTCGCGGCTCGATAAAAACGGAAAACTGTATTTCGATTGCGGTGATTGCAATCGGCACGTTGCAATTTTGCTGCACAATAACGGAGCGCTGTTTTGGATTCATTATTTCGATTGCGGCATCGGTTTGGTCAGTTTATCGTTTTTTAGCCAACTTGCTTCAGCCGAAGGCTCATTGATGAATCAAACCCGGAATATCACCGCTTCGCACGAACATCAATGGTTCACCCACGAGTTGTCAGCAGAGTTTTTCGACGGCGAAATTTCCAAATCGCAGATCATAAATTTAGGCGACTATTTCATCGAGAGCGTTAATCCAACCCTCATTAGTCCGTATTCGATATATTTTGAACGAGAACAAACCAGAGAACCTTACAAATTTATTTCCGGTAGCCTTGAACGATTGGAGGAAATTTTGACTTGGGCGCGGTTTGTTTGTGAAGGATTAAAAATTGAACGAGAGCCAAACGGAAAAACTTATGTCATCCCGCACGCGACAATCCATTGCGGAAATGTCAAAGACAAGCCCGCTTTTGAACATTCGACGGAAATTTTTATGAATGCGGTCGGTTCTTTAGCTGTCAAAGAAAATGCCCCATACACGGTTTTGCGTGAAGGCTTTGGACGACGCGACCGAAATGAATATTTTAATTGGGAGCGCAGAAATAAACATCGAATCTACCTAAATCTTGAAAAACAAAACAAAGATGCTCTGGTTAGAGAAAAAATTGCTGCCCGAATATATCTGAAACACTGGCTATTGAGTATGGAAATAGAAGGAGAAAGGCTTATAAAAACGTGGCAGTTATAATTCAGACATTCTAAAAATCGCTATTGCGTCCGATAACAAGTGACAAAGACTAAATCTTTAAAAAGGTTAAAATAAGATTAAAAGACTAAGGTGAAACGAGACTTGGTAGATAATTGATAGTTAAGGGGTTATCGGAAAAGAAGCGTGAGTCAAACCTACCGTTTATTTGAATTTGTAGTCTAAAGTGTGAGTCAAACCTACCTATTTTTAGAGGATGCGTGAGTCAGACCTACCTATTTTAAAATGAAACGCGAGTCAAACCTACCTATTCTGTGAGTCAAACCTACCTATTTGCCTGTGGAAAACTTCAGGCTTCGGTAACGAAAAAGAGTTGGTGCGAGTCAAACCTACCTGTTTTGGTGAGTCAAACCTACCTATTTTGACTGAAAAGTGTGAGTCAAACCTACCGTTTTATACGAATTGTTATGCTGAGAAGTGTGAGTCAAACCTACCTATTTTCGAACAATTGAAAAAGTGATGTTGATCTATTCATTTTGCATCAAGACATTTTTAATTTCCGATTGCTTTTTATTAGCACGAATAACTTCACCGGCAAATGTCGGATTTGGAATTAAAGTGAATTTGGCATCTAGTAATTTGCTGCGCTTAGAATTTTCTAAAACCTTCTCAATTTTGTATGACAGCAAAATATCTTTTTCTTGCATTTCATTAAGAGCAATTTCCACGTCGCGCAGGTTGTCTCTTAAACGGGCGTATTGAGTTAGTCCAAAATCACGGATGAGTGTCGAAAGTAAAATATGATAAGGTTTGGCTACGCTCGCCTGAATATAATGATGGCTCATTCGTTTGTGGAGTTGGCGGGCGATGACATTTCGGTAGCTCATTACCTTTTCATAGTTTATTTGCCGAAAGGTGCGGCTTTTAATGCTTTTTGTAACAAGTGCGTTGAAACGAACGAAAGCGCGTGATTTTTCACCTGTTCCTTGCCAACTCTCGCGTGTTTGCAGTCCCAATGTTTCAAAAATGTTTGAAACTAAAACGGTGTCCCCACTTTCATTCGTTATGGTAATATTGGTTCTCGCGCAAATTAAAAGTGCATCTTTGATCTCTTGTTTGCTGTAGCTATGCCCGTTGCGTTTTAACTCTTCTTGTAATTGATAGAGGCTGAAAGTTACGCCGGCGGCATCATCCAAGAAAACCCCTTGTCCTTCGGCGACGAATTTTCTGAGAGCATCTTCAACTAGTTCTTCGCGTTTGGACGGGTAATAATAGCGTTCTTTTCCGTCTTTATCGTCAATACTGGCAGGTCGTATTTTGACTTTGTATTTTTGACCACGGCACTCAAATTCGCGTTCGAGCGATCTTAAAAATTCTCCTCCGATACGCTCGACCTTTCCCCAGTGATATTTGGGAATGAAATCGTAAAGTTCAATGGTATTGGAAAGTCCTTTTTCTTGCGGCAAAAATAATTCGAATAATGTTAATTGAGTTGGATGGCTTTGATCATACTCATTCAAATTTTTCTTATTTTCAAGCGAGTCTGTCTGCTCGTCGAAAGGTTCGACTTTTATTTGTCTTTTGCGGTTTTTTAGGTTTGCCATTGATTTTAAAGTTCGTTATCGGACGCAAATACAATTTTGTCTAATAAAGCGTTTTTTTGAATACTTTCCGTAACGAGCGGAGAAAAATTGACGAATGTTACGCTTTCTTCGTCACGTTCCTTAAACCATATGCTTCAATCGGGTGAAAAGCAACGGTTATATCTTCCACTTCACGAGTAACTTCAATTGAAACCGAAAACAAAGTGATAATCGCTTCTTCAATCTGGCGCTAATCGTAAGAATGCCCGTGTTCCTCGAGTTCCTTTTGTAAGGCAAAACGTAAAAAAACACTCGAAAGCTGTCCGTTTAGATAAACTGCTTTGGCATTGCGACCGTTCGCCGCCATCTTCCGCAAAGCGTCTTCAATCATTTCCTCACGTTTACCGGGAAAAGTATCTCACTCAAATCCATTAGCATCCTTAATACGCGCCGGGGTCATTCGCAAACGGTAATTATTTTTGCGGCAGACAAAATCTCGTTCAACCGTTTCCAAAAACTTTCCCGAAATTCTATCCGGCTTTCCAAAAACAAACTTCTGCAGAAAATCATAAAGTTCTATAGTAAGAGAATAATCATCACGATCATCTTCGAGCAGTAAAAATAAACTCAGCTGGGGATTTTCTGTTTCAACAAAATCCGCGAACTTCTTGGTCTTCTTATTCGATAATGATTTAGTCACTATTGAGACTTCTCCTTAATAATACCTAATCTAGCACAAAAACTACGTCACTAAACGACCTTACAAAAAATATCCAACAAAAATAGACTGGCAAAAAAATTATATCTTTTTCATCAATTATACGTAAACTACCATCCCAAACTGAAACAAGTAGTAAAACTGACACATTTTTCCGAACGATTTAGTTTCTAATATATATGTTCGCAAAAAGCGAGCAGAAATTAGGCAGAAGGTAAAATCTTAATGTTCTTAAATAGCGAAAAAATTAGTTTTAGATATGTCGATGAAAAAATAGTTCTCGATAATATATCATTCCGCCTAAAAAAAATAATAGGGGTTGAGGTAGATTGCTATCGCCACCCCATTATGGAATTTGGTTTTGATTCAATTCTCTTGCTCTTCATTTCGACGAAGGAACGGATGTTGTCTTTTAATCGATTTGAACATAAAATAATATGATTTAAATCATATTCAATAGTAGAAAAAAAAACTATGCTGTAAGAATTTAGTTTTTGAACAAAAGCGAAAATTTTATGACGGAAACACCCGATAAAATCCATTCGGAAAAAATGAATTACACGCATCCGACGATCATCGGAATTGTCGCTTCCGCTTTGCTCACCGTTCTTGTAATCATCGGCTCGCGCAATCTCGAACATTTCGATTCCGCGCTTTTTGGCTACACGGTGGCGAGTGTCGTCGCATTCGGCGCGATCTTCTTCCGCTACGCGATGTGGCTTCAGCGTCCGGCGACCAGAACTTATTTTATGCGCGGGCTTAAACTGTTTTTTCAGCGCAAAAAGTTTGCCAAAAATACCGCCATTGCCGCCGGAACAGTCGGCAAAAATATGATCGCGCAAAACTTTATTTTCAAGCGCGGCACAATGCGCTGGCTGATGCACGCGCTGATTATGTGGGGCTGCGTTCTCGCCGCCGCGATCACGTTTCCGCTCGTTTTCGGCTGGGTGCATTTTGAACTTGAAGGTGATTTGGGATATCGCGCGTTTCTTTTCGGATTTCCGCTTTCATTGGTTCAGGGACGCGACATCTCCGCGTGGATTATGTTTCACGGGCTGGATTTTTCGGCGATTATGGTGATTGCCGGCTGCGCGATTGCCATTCACAGGCGTTTGAAAGATCGCGGGGCGATTGCTTATCAAACATTTCTGCTCGATTTCGTGCCGCATTTGATGTTGATTGCAATTTCAGTTTCAGGTTTGATGCTGACGGCTTCGAGTCTCTGGTTTGAAGGTTATATGTATTCGTTTATCGCCCTTTCGCATCAGGCGACGGTGATTATGACGCTTTTTTATCTGCCTTTCGGAAAGCTATTTCACATTGTTCAGCGTCCGGCTTCCATCGGTGTCGAACTTTATCAGAAGCGTTCACAGGAAATGCCGCAAGCGGTTTGCCCGCGCTGCAAAACCGAATTCGTCGGGCAGATGTGGCTCGACGATTTGAAAAATGTGGTCGGCGAACTCGGTTTCGATTATCGAATGGAAAACGGTCACACATTGCAGGATTATTGCCCGCGCTGTAAGCGGATTATGCGCGGGCTTTCGTATGCCTCGATGTCGAAGATGAAGGAAAAGGTTTTTGTCGGCACGCGAGCGGAAGGCGAATAATTTTTATGTATTTGTTTCGCGCATTTTTTAGTTTGGCTTTTGATAATTTTAACCGAAACCGTTCACGGCACATTGCGGCAGGTTTTTCTCGCTCCCACAGTCGGAGATTTGCCGGCGCGGCGCATTGCGGTTTTAACGGGAATGCTTTTGATATTTTTGATTGCGTGTCTTTTTATTCACCGGATTCGCGCCGAAAATGCGAAACAGCTTTTCGCGGTTGGTTTATTATGGACGGGTTTAACGCTCTTGTTCGAGTTCGGTTTGGGAATTTTAATTTTGAATTATTCACGCGAGCGAATGCTGGAAGATTACGATATTTCACGCGGCGGATTGATGATGTTCGGACTCGTGTTTATGATTTTCGCACCGTATTTTGCGGCGAAATTTCGCGGAATGAAAATTAGCCGCGAACAACCACTAATGAACACGAAAAATTTATAATACCGCTTTCGTTAAATGCGCGTGTTTGTTCGTGACAAAAACAGGTTTTACAAAATGAGCAAAGTAGAAAACTTAGAAAATATCATCGAAAGATTCGGTCCTCACCTGCACGACGCACCGGACGGCGGCTGGCAGGCTGACCGCGTGATTGACAAGGTTGTGCCGACGCATTGCCCGTATTGCGGCGTGCAGTGCGGTATGAATCTGCTGGTCGAAAAAGGAAAACTCGTCGGTTTTGAACCGCGTTACGATTTTCCCGTCAACGAAGGTCGTCTGTGTCCGAAAGGCGTGACGGCTTATCTGCAAACTCATCATCCTGACAGATTGACTCATCCGTTGATAAAGCGAAACGGAGTTTTTGAAAAAGCGACTTGGGACGAAGCATTAGATTTAGTCGTTTTAAAATTTAAAGAGTTGCAGGCAAAATACGGCAAAGACACACTCGGCGTTTATTCGGGTTCTTCGCTGACGACTGAGAAAACCTATCTGATGGGCAAATTTGCGCGGGCAGGTTTGGGAACACGCTATATTGATTACAACGGCAGACTTTGTATGGTTTCCGCCGGCGCGGGAAATTACAAAGCGTTCGGCGTTGACCGCGCCGCAAATCCTTGGTCGGATATTCCGCTCGCCGAAGTTTTAATTATCGCGGGCGCAAACTGTGCGGAAACTTTTCCGGTTTTGAATAAATATTTGTGGCAGCAGCGTGATAACGGCGGCGTTTGGATTGTTATTGATCCGCGCGAAACCGCGACGGCGAGGCAAGGCGATCTGCATTTGCAGTTGAAACCCGGAACGGATGTCGCCGTCGCCAATGGAATGCTTCACGTTATCGTTAAGGAAAACCTGATTGACGAAGAATTTATCAAAAGCCGCACGAACGATTGGGATCAGGTAAAGGCGGGAATCGAAAAATACACGCCGCAAGTTTGCAGCGAGATTTCAGGCGTTCCGGCAGAGAAAATTGTGCAAGGCGGACTTCTTTACGGACGCGCCAAAACCGGAATGATTATGCACGCCCGCGGCATCGAGCATCACACAAACGGCGTGGACAATGTTCTTTCATACATCAACATCGTGCTGGCGACGGGCAAAATCGGCTCGCCAGGGAAAGGTTACGGCACGATCACCGGACAGGGAAACGGGCAGGGCGGGCGCGAAATGGGGCAAAAAGCCGACCAACTGCCCGGACAGCGTTCGATAAATAACCCGGAAGACCGCAAATATATTAGCGAAGTCTGGGATTTGCCGCTCGAAGAAATGCCCGAAGCCGGAGTTTCGGTTGTCGAAATGTTTGGCAAAATGCGCGAAAAGGAAATTCGCGGGCTTATTTCAATTTGCAACAACGTAATGGTGTCCTTGCCCGACACTAATATGGTGCGCGAAACGCTCGAAGGCTTGGATTTTTTCGTCTGCATTGACTTTTTTATGTCGGAAAGCTCGCGCTACGCCGATGTCGTTTTGCCGGGTTCGGCGTGGTCGGAAGACGAAGGAGTAACGGCGAGCGCGGAAGGGCGCGTCGTGAAAATAAACAAGGCGAACGAGCCGCCGGGAGAAGCCAAAGTTGACTGGTGGATCATCAACGAAATCGCCAAAAGGATGGGACGCGGAAAGTATTTTCCGTTTAATAGTCCGCGCGAAATCTTCGACGAGATGCGCGCCGCTTCAAAAGGCGGAAAAGCCGACTATTACGGCATCACATATGAAAAAATCGAGAAAAACAACGGGATTTTCTGGAGTTGTCCGACGCTCGATCATCCGGGAACGCCGCGGCTATTTGAAGAAAAATTCAGTCTGCCCGACGGCAAAGCCAAATTTCACGCGATTGAATACAAAGGCGCGGACGAAAAACCGGACGAAGAATTTCCAATGATTTTAACCACCGGACGAGTCGTTTATCAATATCTGTCGGGCAATCAAACGCGGAGAATCGGCTTTTTAGTTCAGCAATGTCCAGAACCATACGTCGAAATTCATCCTGAAACGGCTCAAAAGATGAAAATCAACGACGGCGAGCGTGTGAAAGTAATTTCGAGGCGCGGTGAAGGCATTTTTCCGGCTTTGGTTGTGCGAACGATTCGTCCCGACACGATCTTTATTCCGTATCACTGGGGCGAGCAATTAGCAGCAAATCAACTGACAAATCCCGCGCTTGATCCGACATCGAAAATACCCGAATTCAAGGCTTGTGCGGCGCGAATCGAGAAAATTCATTCGCGGGAATTGCCGATTTTAGGAAAGGGAAGAAAAGGCGCGAGTTTGAGCGAGGTGCAGAGAGGAAAATAAAAAATTATGGAAGAAACAATGTTCATAGACCCGCAACGCTGTATCGGCTGTCGCTCGTGCGTCGCCGCTTGCCGCGAATGCTCGACGCACAAAGGTTATTCGATGATTTTTGTGGATTACATTGACCGCGCCGAAACTACCGCGACGATGCCGACGGTTTGTATGCACTGCGAAGAGCCGACGTGCGCTCTCGTTTGTCCGGCGGACGCGATCAAACAAAATGAAGACGGCGTTGTCATGTCGGCACTTAAACCGCGCTGTCTGGATTGCCGCAACTGCGTCAATGCGTGTCCGTTCGGCGTGCCGAAATATAACACTCAAATGCACCTCCAAATGAAGTGCGATATGTGTTACGACCGAACGAGTGAAGGTTTGCAGCCGATGTGCGCTTCGGTTTGTCCGACCGGCGCGATTTCGTTTGGTAAATACGAGCAGATCGTTCCTTTGCGAAGAACGAAGCCGGTCAACGCTCACGTTTTCGGAAATCAGCACGTCAAAACGAAAGTTTATCTGATGCTGCCGACCGACGCGGACGAAGTTACGGTCGACGGCTGCGGCGTTTTTGAAGGAAAAGTTTTGGTCGAAGAAGGGCAAGCCGCCACCGAGGAATCGTGGATTGATACGCAGGTTGAAGAATCCGACAAGAGCAATGAATTTTGAACAGTTATCACTCAACATAAGAAAACTGATAACTGATAACTGAAACTATGAGTTCAAATTTATCAAAAACAATCGAAGATGTTTTAGCTGTTGACCGCGAAAAAGCGAACAATGAAATTTCCGACGAGCGCGACGTGCGAGAGGCAATCGCGCCGTATCAGAAAGAATTTCCATATGAACGCGACGAAGAAGGACAGGTTACGCGGCGCGAGTTTTGCAATTTTCTGTTTTTGACTTCGAGCGCACTGCTCGTCAGCGCGGTCGGATTTGCCGGAAAAGCCGCGTATGACTCGCAGTTTGAAACGCAATATTCGCCATTGAAAATCGAAGGCGCAAGCGGTTTGCAGCCGGGCGCGTCACTCAATTTTCGTTATCCGAAGGAAAACGACACGGCGATTTTGATTCGCGCTCAGGACGGGAAATTTTACGCTTACGGTCAAAAATGCACGCATCTTTCGTGTCCGGTCTATTATGCAAAGGAAAACGACCGTTTGGAATGTCCGTGTCACGAAGGCGGTTTTGACGTTCACGACGGCAGAAATCTTTATGGTCCGCCGCCGCGTCCGTTAGACAAAATAGAAATCGAAGAGCGAAACGGCGAAGTCTGGGCAATCGGCAGAACGGAGAGCGGAGGACAAAATGAACACGGAATTTAAGCCGGACACAAAATTCAACACGCTCGAAGACGCACAGGCTCGATACTTGGCGAACGATACGCGCGGCGTTTATAAACCGGCGAATTACAAAAGCGGAAAACGCCCGATGGAACGCGGTCGCACCGCAGTTTGGCAGGCGCGGCTGGTTTTATTCGTGATGATAAATCTGGCGCAGCTCTGGATTTTGGCGGCGACGGTCGAAGCGGCACTGGCGCACGAATACAAACAACTTTTGCCGCTCATCATCGCGTCCGCCGTCTGCTGGCTGGTCGCCCTGACGATCTTTTTGTGGTGGAAACCGGCTTCGCGCCGCCGCACGAGTTCGGGATATGTGCGCGGCAAATAAGTTTAAGTTTCAAAGTTCAAGAGTTCAAAGTTTAAGTTTTGTGTGCGAACTTTGAACTCTTAAACTTTTTGGGAAAAATGAATCGAAAAATCATCGGTTACGACAAAGACGAAGAAAACGATTGGCGGGCAAAACTGGAGTGCGGACATTTACAGCACGTTCGGCACAAACCGCCGCTCATCTCGCGTGAGTGGGTTTTGACCGAAACGGGAAGGCGGGAAAAATTAGGCGAGGAATTAAACTGCAAAAAGTGCGTTGAAGGAAAACCGAAGGATTTTTGATTCTCGAAAGTTTAAAATTATTACTACCAAAATCCGAAAAAATCAATTTTAGTGAAAGAAACCAATAAAGCCACAAGCGGCATCAGCGATGCGATTGCCAATCTTTTTCCCGGCTATTTCGCTCTCGTGATGGCGACGGGAATCGTTTCCATCGCCGCGCAATTGCTTGGAATGAAGCCTGTTGCTTGGGGCTTATTGGTTGTCAACATTATCGCGTTTGCGATTTTGAGTTTGCTTCTTCTGATTCGTTTGATCCGCTTTTTTCCGAGAGTTAGAGCCGACATCACCGATCACGTTCGCGGACCCGGATTTTTCACTGTCGCCGCCGGAATCTGCGTTCTCGGAAGTCAATTGATAATTGTCGCGGAGCAATTTCAAACAGCAATGTTTCTCTGGTTTATCGGTCTGATTTTGTGGGCGTTGACGATGTATTCATTTTTCACGTTCGTCACGATTCAGGAAAACAAACCGACGCTCGAAAAGGGACTGAGCGGCACTTGGCTGATCGCGGCGGTCGCCACCCAATCAATTTCGGTTTTAGGGACGCTGCTTTCAAAACATTTTTCGGGCTACATCGAGCCGCTTCTGTTCTTTACGCTGTGTATGTTCCTTGTCGGCTGTATGCTCTATCTGCTGCTCATCACGCTGATTTTTTATCGTTTTACATTTAAGGAATTTACAGTCGCCGAACTTTCGCCCCCTTACTGGATAAATATGGGCGCGGTGGCGATTACGACGCTCGCCGGAGCGAGATTGATTATCGCCGCGCCCGAATGGAGTTTTTTTGCCGAGATTCTTCCGTTTCTAAAAGGTTTTACACTTTTTTTCTGGGCGTGGGGAACGTGGTGGATTCCGCTGCTGATTATTCTCGGATTCTGGCGGCACGTCTATAAGCGTTTTCCGCTCAGATATAATCCGCAATATTGGGGAATGGTTTTTCCACTCGGAATGTATACGGTCTGCACTTTTCAACTTTCAAAGGCAATAAACTTCGAGCCTTTAATGATTATTCCGCGCTATTTTGTTTTCATCGCGCTCGCCGCGTGGCTTCTCGCTTTTGCCGGATTATTCCACACCCTGCTTTTTAATCGAAAGAAAAATTAGGAAATTATTTTCAGATATGATTTGAATCATATTTTTCCCGCCGCCCCCGTTTCATAATCTAATTATCCAATGTGAAACGGAGGCAAGCGAAATATGAAAGTTAAATCTGAAATGAAAGTCAAAGAAGTCTTGGAACTCGGCGAGCATCTCTTGAGCGCGTTGATCTGGCTCGCGCCGGAATTCGAGCGGCTTCGGTTTCCGAAATTGCGGCGGGCGATGAGCGGCAGAGTTACGGTCGCACAGGCAGCACGGATCGCGCGGATTCCTCTGACGGAAGCACTGTATGTTTTAAATCTCGCGGCGGGCGTTGACTCCGAAGAACTCGCCGAAGCACTGCAAGTTTATTCACGCGAAACACACGAATTCCGCGAAACGAATCCCCCGCGCAAGCCGCTTGAAATTTTGGGTTTGGAAGATAACGATCGGCGAATAGTTTTAGTTGAGGTAATTGAACAAGCGGAAAAATACCTCGACCCGATGCCGAAGATTGCGAAAGGTCTGGTTTCACTAAAAAAAGACGAAGACGTTTTGCTCATTCATCATCCGTTTGATCCGATTCCCTTAAGAGATATGTTCGCCCGCCGCGGCTACGCGAGTTGGGCAGAAGAACGCCGTCCGGGACATTGGTTTATTTATTTTTACAAACCTGGTGCGGCAGCCGGCGCGGTCGCTCATCCACAGGTGGACAATCTGGTCTATGCGAAAACGGCGAGCGCGGGACTTTTCTAAAAAAACAGTATGAAAAACATTGAACTCGTTAAGCAATTTGAATTGGGGAAAATACCGCAAACGTCGAAAAACAAAGATGCGGCAAAAATATTTGACGGCACGCGGCGGCAGATGCTCGAAGTGATTCTGCGCGGCGGCGAAGTATTGTCTAAACATATAGCCAAAGAACCAATCACCGTATTCTGTCTGGCTGGAAAGGGAACTTTTCGTGCCGGAAAAGATTTGCAGGAAGAACAAAAACTCACCGCCGGAACATTGATAACGCTCGAAGCGGAAATCGAACACGAAGTCGTTGCCGAATCGGAAATTCATATTTTAGTTACGAAATTTAAAGCCGCGTAAAAAGGAAAATCATTCAAGTTGTGTGAATTTACAATTTAGTAAAAGAAGGAAAAAATGAAAATTTTATTTGCCGCTGACGGATCAAAATACAGCGATGCCGCAGTTGAAAAATGCTGCGAAATGTTCGGAATGTCGAACGAATTTTACGCTGAAACTGAAACGGCTTTACGCAAGCAGTCAAATATTTCTCCTTTTTTTTCATAATTTTTTCAGTAATGGCTTAGTTTGAATCATACGGAAAATGTTCAATGTGAATGTGCGGCAACGCACGGATGTTTGAAAATTAAATTGATATTGTAACTATCTCTTGGAAAAATCAGGACGAAATAGCATAAAAGACGGTTGAAAACATTCAGTTTGATACGTCAAAATCAATCCTCCGTTTTCAAATTCACCCATTAACATTTTTCAGCTAATTCAAGGGGGAAATGAAAATTAGGGTTGATATGAAAGTCAAGAAAGTTAATGCCGAACCGGAAGTAATATTTTAGTCACGAAATTCAAAGATTTGTAAATTACGGTGATCGGCAGAACGACTGTAAAAGTTTTTTAGATTAAGAACCTAAATGGTTCGCGTTAAAAAAGCCAAAAATAAAGTGGTAAGTCTATGAGTTATTTTATAAAACATCCAAATCCCAAACGAATCTCGCGCGACACGCCGAAAATTATCAATATTCGGATTCTGCGGCGTGAAAACCCGAATGCATCGCAGTATTGGGAGGAATTTGAACTTCCATACCGTCCGAATCTTAACATTATTTCGTGTCTGATGGAGATTCGCAAAAATCCCGTGTTGAAGGACGGAAAAAAAACTACGCCGCCCGTCTGGGATATGAATTGTCTGGAATCGGTGTGCGGCATTTGCACGATGATTATTAACGGAACGGTGCGCCAATCGTGTTCGGCATTGGTTGACCAACTTGAATTACCGATCACTCTTGAGCCGATGACAAAGTTTCCGAACGTGCGCGATTTGACGGTTGACCGCACGGAGATGTTCGATCACTTGAAAAAAATACACGCCTGGATCGAACTTGACGGAACTTATGATTTGGGTCCCGGTCCGAAAATGAGTCAGGCAGAAACCGAAGAGCGTTACGCTTATTCGCGGTGTATGACTTGCGGATGCTGTCTGGAAGCGTGTCCGCAATACGGCGACGGAAACTTTATCGGAGCGCAGACGCTGACGCAGTTCAGACTTTTCGATATGCATCCGACGGGAAAAATGACACGCGATGCGCGGCTCGAAGGAATTATGCAGGAAGACGGCGTGCAGAATTGCAGCAACGCGCAAAACTGCGTTCAAGTTTGCCCGATGTCAATTCCGACGACGCGAGCGATTTATGAAGCAAATCGCGCGACAGTAGTTCACGGTTTATTCGGCTGGTTGAGGAAATAAATTTGGTCTGAGCAAAAGTTTTGCAATATAAAAATTGTATCGAAAATGAAAATTTTGAGTTTTATCGGTGACAGTTATGAAGACGCAAAGCGAACTAGGCGAAGCGAAAAAAGTAGCTGAAAAAGCTATCCAACGATGGGAAAACGAAGGCGGGGAAGTGCCGGAAATAGCCCGATTAAAATCCGTAACTGTAATTGAAGAACGACTAATCGCAGAGAGCGAGAATCAGGCTGTTGATGAATAAAAGATAATTATTTTGAAAAAGAACTTCTTGCCGGAATCTACATAATCGGCTTTTAAGATTTAAGAATAATAAATTTAACTTACGTTTTGAAATGGAAGAGAAAATATGAAAAAACTTTGGATAATTTTAGTTGTGATATTTATCGTTTCGTTCAGCATTTTGGGCTGGGTTGGAATTGAGATTTTCCGGCAAGCACCGCCCGTTCCGCGCGAAGTCGTTTCGACCGATGGAAGTGTTTTGATTCCGGCGGAAGAAATTATGAACGGGCAGAACGTCTGGCAGGCGATGGGCGGAATGCAGGTCGGCTCGATCTGGGGACACGGCAGTTACGTCGCGCCGGATTGGACGGCGGATTATCTTCACCGAGAGGCTGTTTTTATTTTGAATAGTTGGGCGAACTCGGAATTCGGCGCGGCGAATTATGAATCTCTAAACAGTGAGCAGAAAGCGGTTTTGCGTCAGCGTTTACAGGACACTGTTCGTAAAAATAATTACGATGCGGCAAGCGATAAGTTGACGGTTGAACCGATTCGCGCCGCCGCCTTTGAAGATAACTTAAAACATTATTCGGAGATTTTTACCAATGGGAATAAGGATTACGCGATTCAAAAAAACGCGCAGAGCGATCCGGTAAAACTTCGCCAGATGAATGCGTTTTTCTTCTGGACGGCGTGGGCTTCCGCCGCCAATCGCCCCGATAATACGATTTCTTATACGAGTAATTTTCCGCATGAGCCGCTTGTGGGCAACGTGCCGACCGACAGCGCAATTGTCTGGACGGGCGCGAGCGTGATTTTATTGCTCGCGTCAATCGGCTGGATGGTCTGGTTTTACGCGGGCAAAAAAATGGAATATACGGACGAGGACGTGCCATACGAAGACCCGCTGATCGGGCTTGAACTCACGCCGTCGCAAAAAGCGACCGTCAAATATTTCGTCGTCGTGTCTTTGCTGTTTTTAATTCAAATAATTATGGGAATTATAACGGCGCATTACGGCGTGGAAGGCGGCGGTTTTTACGGCTTTCCGCTTCAGGATTATCTGCCTTATGTCGTCTCGCGCACGTGGCACACGCAGCTCGGAATTTTCTGGATTGCGACGGCGTGGCTTGCCGCCGGACTTTTTATTGCGCCGTATGTTTGCGGTTACGAGCCGAAATATCAGCGGGCGGGTGTGAATATTTTATTCCTCGCGCTGGTCATCGTTGTTTTCGGTTCGATGATCGGTCAATGGCTATCGGTAATGCACTATCTGCCGGGCGATTTGTGGTTTTGGTTCGGTCATCAAGGTTACGAATATGTTGATCTCGGCAGAGTTTGGCAAGCCGCGTTGTTTGTCGGATTAGTATTGTGGTTTTTCCTGATTGCGCGAACGGCGATTCCCGCTTTGCGGCAGAGAGGAACACCGAAATCTCTGACGATGCTGTATCTTTTGACGACTGCGGGCATCGCTTTTTTCTACGCGCCCGGACTTTTCTGGGGAATGCGTTCGCATCTGACGACGGTTGAATACTGGCGTTGGTGGGTTGTTCACTTGTGGGTTGAAGGCTATTTTGAAGTTTTCGCCACGACCGTCATCGCGTTTCTTTTTTCCAAACTCGGCGTGATTCGCCCGGAACGAGCGGCTCTGGCGGCACTTCTCGCCGGTGCGATTTATCTTTCGGGCGGAATCGTCGGAACTCTTCATC
>Ga0075152_10000359_pt1 | contig 34668 bp, 19 predicted proteins | sample JI61114C2DNA_FD_70964 | JGI IMG/M metagenome (GOLD analysis project Ga0075152, IMG submission 70964) | Wastewater effluent complex algal communities from Wisconsin, to seasonally profile nutrient transformation and Carbon sequestration -... | ecosystem: Engineered > WWTP > Effluent > Algae...
CTCCCGGGCGTCCAGAATCGTGAGCCTGGACACGGCACGCCGGGCCCGCGCCGGTCAGCCGCGGACCGGCGCGTGAGGTCTGGCGATCACGGGTCGAGCGGGACGCGAGTGCCCGCTCCGAGGGCGACAAATCCTGGCATGGCCAGGAAGAAGATGGGCCCCTTATACGGCAATAATTGCGACGACGTGACGCATCGCCACGCGTCGCCACGCTCCGTGCGACGCGGCCGGTCGGCTTCGCTCGCCGCTCTCGCGGACCTACGCCCTTGCCGACGCTTGTCTGAAGCCGGCGGGCGGGATAGCTTCGTATGATAGATGCGAGTCCTTGTCGCCGATGACGACCCTTATTCGGCCGCCGTGCTTGAGGCTGTGCTGACCTCGGCGGGGCACAAATGTGTGTTGGCCAGAGACGGGAGCGAGGCCTGGGCGATCATGCAATCCGTCGATGCGCCGCGGATCGTCTTCCTCGACTGGATGATGCCCGGGATCGACGGCATCGAGCTGTGCCGACGGATCCGCGAGCGGAACGACGCGGAGTATGTCTACATCGCCGTCCTCAGCGTCCGCAGCAAGCAGCGCGACATCACCCTCGGATTCCAGGCGGGGGCCGACGATTTCATCACCAAGCCCTATCAAACCGAGGACGTGCTCGCCCGCCTGCGGGTGGCCGAGCGGCTGTTCCAGTCGGCGCGCGCCAGCTCAGGCCTGCGTCGGGCGCTGGCCGAGGCCGCGGCGAGCCCCGGCGGCGACGTGATCGTCCGCGGCGCTCAACGCGTCGGTCGCATCATCTTCCATCAAGGCAAGGTCGCATGGGCGCACGTCTCGGACATACCAGGTTCGTTGGCGACGATCCTCGCGGACGAGCCGGGGATCACCCGGGACGACATCCATGAGCTCATCGAGGAGTGCGGGGCTTCGGGCGCGAACTTCGCCGACCTCCTGGTCAGCTGGGGCTTGATCACCAGCGAGCGCCTGCGAGCGGTGCTCTTGAGCTGGATCCGCGCCAAGATCGCAACGATCGCCGCGTTCTCGGCCCCGGAGGTGATCTTCAGCCCCGAGTCGCGCGCTGCCACCAGCGGCGTGCTGTTCGCCGTCGAGGAGGTCGTTGCCCCGGATCTCCTCGGGGCCCCGACGGAGCCCCCCCCCGAGGTCCAGGCGCCACCAGGGGCGAGAGTCTCGCTCGAGCTCGGTGAGGGCCCGATGCGGCGGATGGCCCGCAGCCTCGAGCAAGCGCGCAAGATCGACGGAGCCCGCTCCGTGGCCATCTTCGACCTGCGAGACGGCCAGTGCCTCGGCGCTCGCGGCGAGACCCTCGACCTGGACCTGGTGTGGAGCAAGCTTCGATTGGTCTCACAGAGCGATATCTGGGAGGACCTCGAGGACATCTTGATCTCCACTCGTCGATACATCTACATCCTTCGGGCGTATACAAAGTCACCGCCGCGCGCGATCTTCCTCGCGCTCGACCGGACGACGACAACCCTCGGAATGGCGCGCCGGGCCCTCACGGAGTGTCTCGGCGAGTGAATCAACGGTGCCACCTTGAACGCGGATAACCTCTCGGACAAGACCCTCGACATCTCCGCCGTCCTCGATGCGGGGTGCGTCGCCACGATGCATCAGCTCAAGCTCGTCGGCCGCCTCTATCCCGCCTTCATCGCCGACCTCCCCGCGAACCTGGCCGCGCTGCGGGCGGCCGTCGCGGCCGCCGATAGCCCCGCCGTCCAACAGCTCACCCATCGGCTCCGCGGCTCGGCGGCGCAGCTCGGGGCCGCTGGGCTTGCGCGCGCCCTGCACGAGATCGAAGAGGCGGCCACCGTCGAGAGCGGCGCGATCGTGGAGGCCGCGAACGCCGGCCTCGATGACCTCGTGCGAGCGACGATCACCGCCTTGCTCCGCGAGCTCGACCGCGCGTCGAAGTAGCGACGGCCGCCATGCCCAAAGCCCCCCACCCGACCCTCGAGACCACGCGCCTGGCGAGCCTGCGGCGCTATGACATCCTCGACACCCCGGCCGAGCCTGAGCTCGACGAGATCGTGAAATTGGCGGCATATGTCTGCGGCGTGCCAATCGCGCTGATCAGCCTGGTCGACGAGACTCGGCAATGGTTCAAGGCCCGGGTCGGTCTGGCGGCCTCGGAGACGCCTCGGGACCTGGCATTTTGCGCGCACGCCATCCTCCGCCCCGACGAGATCCTGGTCGTCCGCGACGCCACGCAGGACCCGCGCTTCGCCGACAACCCGCTGGTCACCGACGACCCCAACATCCGCTTCTATGCCGGGATGCCGCTCGTCACCCCCGAGCAGCAGGCGCTCGGCACGCTGTGTGTCATCGACCGCGCACCACGCGACCTGACGGCGGACCAGCTCAGCGCCCTGCGCATCCTCGGCCGGCAAGTGACGACGCGGCTGGAGCTGCGCAAGAGGATCCGCGAAGAAGCAACCGTGGCCGCGATGCAGAAGGCCGTCGTCGCCCACGCGGGCTGCGCCCTGATCGCCACCGACCCCGCGGGCCGGATCACGCTGTTCAACCCGTTCGCCGAGCGACTCCTGGGCTATCGCGCCGAGGAAATGGTCGGCCTGCACACCCCGGCGGTGTTCCACCTCGAAGCGGAGGTCGCGGCCCGGGCCGCCGAATTCTCCGCACAATTGGCGGTGGTGCTTCAACCCGGATTCGCGGTCTTCGTCGCCAAGTCGCTGCGAGACCTCCCGAATGAGCACGAATGGACGTACGTCCGCAAGGACGGCGCCCACGTGCCCGTATTGTTGACCATCAGCGCGCTCCGCGGCGAGACCGGCGAGATCCACGGGTTCCTCGGCATCGCCAACGACCTGAGCGCGCGCAAGCAGGCCGAGGCCGAGCTTCACCAGCGCGAGGTGCACTACCAGACGGTCGTCGACGCGCTCTCGGAGGGGATCGTCCTGCACGATCCAACAGGCGTCATCCAGGCCGCCAATCGGGCCGCCCGGCGGATCTTGGGCCTGAGCTTCGAGCAAATGCAGGGCCGAACGGCGCTCGACGCGCGCTGGCGCACCGTTCATGAGGACGGCACGCCCTACCCCGGCGAATGCCACCCGGCGATGCTGGCACTGAAGACCGGTCGCGCACAAAGCGACGCGATCATGGGTGTTTACAAGGCCGACGGCTCGCTAAGCTGGCTGCTCGTCAACGCCCAGCCGCTGTTTCATGCGGACAAACCCGGGGTCAAGGGCGTGGTGGCCTCCTTCGTCGATATCAGCGGGCGCAAGGCGGTGGAGCGCGCGCTGAGGGAGTCCGAGCGCTTCGCGCGTGGCGCGATCGACGGGCTATCGGCGCACATCGCCATCCTCGACCAGACCGGCGCGATCCTCGAGGTCAACAGCGGCTGGCGTCGCTTCGGCGAGGCCAATGCGCGGTTCGCAGGTGATCCCAGGCGCGAAAACATGGGCAACTACCTCGACATTTGCGACGCCGCGGTCGGCCCGAGCGCAGACGACGCCCGGCAAATGGCCGCAGGTATTCGCGGGGTGATCGACGGCACCAAGCGCGACTTCACGCTCGAATACCCTTGCCATTCGCCCCAGGAAGAGCGGTGGTATAGCGCCCATGTCACGCGTTTCGCGGGTGAAGGGCCGCTGCGCCTGGTGGTCGCCCACGCCGACATCACCACCGTAGTCCAGGCCCAGCGCATCCGCCAGCACCTGTCCGAGCGCCTCTCCCTGGCGCTGGAGGCGGCGAAGGTCGGCATCTGGGAGTGGGATATCACAGGAGATCGCCTGGTCTGGGACGAGCAGATATTCGCGCTCTACGGCAGCACACCCAAGAATGACGCCGAGGCCTATACGCTGTGGCGCAACGCGCTGCATCCCGAGGATCGCGCGCGCTCCAACGCCGAGCTCCTGCAGGCGCTGAGCGGGGCCAGGCGCTTCGAGACCGACTTTCGCGTCGTGTGGCCGGATGGGACGGTGCACCATATTCGTGCCATCGGGCGGGTGCAGCGCGACGCCCAGGGTCGGGCCACACGGATGATCGGCACGAATTGGGACATCACGGACCGCAAGCACATCGAGGAGCTGTTGCTGGCCAGCGAGGCCCGGGCCCGCGCGATCATCGAGGCGGTGGCGGACAGCATCATCGTGAGCGACGAACACGGCGCGATCCAGGCCTGCAACTCGGCCACGGAGCGCATCTTCGGATATACGAGCGGGGAGCTGCTGGGCAGGCACATCGAGTGCCTGGTGCCGGCGGGCTATCCGACGGCGCACGAGCTGCGTCAGACCGACCTGAGCGCGCTCGGCAGCCGCGAGCTGAGCGGGCGTCGCAGCGACGGCAGCAGCCTTGCGATCGACGTGGCGGTCAGCCGGACGCTCGCTGGCGACCAACCGTTGTTCATCGGCCTGGTCCGCGACATCACCGCCCGCAAACAAGCCGAGGTGGACCTCCGGCACGCCAAGGAGCTGGCCGACGCGGCCCGCGAGGCGGCGGACGAGGCCAACCGCGCCAAGAGCGATTTCCTGGCCCACATGAGCCACGAGCTGCGAACCCCGCTCAACGGCGTCATCGGCATGACCCACCTGCTCGACAGGACCGCGCTCGACGCGGAGCAGCGGCGCTTCATCGAGACGGCGCGGATCTCCGGCGAGGCGCTGCTGGCGCTGATCGAAGATATCCTCGACTTCTCGAAGATCGAGGCCGGCCAGCTGGAGCTGGAGAGCACGCCGTTCAGCCTGCCGACGCTGATGGCGAACCTCGCGGCCATGCTGGAGAACCGAGCGCGTGAGAAGTCGCTCGGCCTGCATCTCGTCCTCGACCCGGAGGTGCCCGCCAACCTGCGCGGCGACCCGGTCCGCCTCAATCAGGTCCTCATCAACCTGGCCAGCAACGCCGTGAAGTTCACCGCGACGGGCGAGGTGACGGTGCGCTGTGAGCTCCACGCCGGTTGCGGGTCCAGCCCCGAGACGCCCGGCGTCGCGCGGCTGTTGTTCACGGTCCGCGACACCGGCATCGGCCTGAGCAAGGAGCAGCTGACGCGCCTGTTCGTGCCGTTCTCGCAGGCCGACAGCTCGACGACCCGCCAGTATGGAGGCACTGGCTTGGGGCTTGCGATCGTCAAGCGACTGGTCGACCGCATGGGCGGGACCTTCGGCGTCGAGAGCGAGCTGGGGTCTGGCAGCTGCTTCTGGTTTGCCATCGTGCTGCCCACAGCAGACCCGGCCGGCGCTATCGAACACGCGCCGTCCCCCGTCGCCTTCGCGGCTCCGCCCGCTCGCGGACCCCTGCTGGTGGCCGAGGATAATCCCATCAACCAGCAGGTCATCCGTGCGCTCCTGGAGATGTATGGCTACGACGTCGATGTCGTGGCGAACGGGGCCGAGGCGCTCGCCGCGCTCGAACATCGAGAATACGCCCTGGTGCTGATGGACGCCCAGATGCCTGGCATGGACGGCGTGACGGCGACCCGCAGCATTCGCCTGCGCGAGGCCGACCTGTCGGGCCGACACACCGTGATCGTGGCGCTGACCGCCAACACCTTGAAGGGCGCGCGCGAGACATACCTGTCCGCGGGGATGGATGACTACCTGAGCAAGCCGGTCACACCCGGCGCGCTGGAGGCCGTGCTGGCGCGCTGGCTGCCACCGGTGGCCAGCGGCCACGAGCCGTCGGACCGGGCGGCCGGGAGTGTTTGCGTGCGGTGAGACGCGGACTTGGGGCGAAGTACGGGCGCGATCGCCAGGTCGTCAAAGCCCGGGGTTCACTGCTCGATGCAATACAGCCGAAAGCTGCTGTCACAATTGAAGATATAGAATCCGTCCCAGTGATCGTCGGCCATGGCGACTTCACCGGCGCCGCCGCAGGTGTTGTTCTGCAGGCAATCGCCGCCGCCGAAGGTCCAGTTGTTGCAGCTGCTGACGCCGCCGCCGTCGACGTCGCGCAGACCCGTCCACGCGTTGTTGTCGACCGGCTTGCGGAACTCGTCGATCGCCAGCGGCGCGTCGAGGCTCTCGTCGGCGAGATCGGCCCAGTCGTCCGCGACCTTGACCCCGTCGAGGCGCATGAACGGCGCGTTCGGATGCTCGAGCCGCTCGAGCTTGGTGTTGTCGTCGACCATGAAGGCCTTGAAGCTGCCGCCCAGCGCGGCCGCGGCGGCGCGCGCCTGACACAGCGCGTCCGCCCCGCCGAGGCCGCCCAGGTTCGCGCCCTGCAGCGTGCTGGTCGCAAACACGCGCCGGGCCCCGATGCAGGCGCCCGCGGTGCAGGTCTGCTGGGCGCCGCAGCTGATCCCGCAGCCGCCGCAGTGCGCCCAGTCGTCGCCCGGTCCGACGCCGGGCAGCGCGTCGTCGCAGTCGTCGCCGCAGACCAGCCCGCTCCCGGCCTTGTTGTTGCAGCACTGATTCGAGACGTACCCGTCGGCGTCGGCATCGAGCCCGCCGAGGGTCGCGGGGTCGCAGTCCTCGTCGACCCCCGCGGCGTCGCAGACCTCCGTCTGGCCCGGGAACACGTCGGGGTCGCTGTCGTCGCAGTCGAGCCCGCCGCAGGCCACCCCGGGCACGCCGTCGTCGTCGGCGTCGCTGCCCTGCTCGCAGGCGTCGAGGCAGGCCGCGCTCTGCTCGTCGCAGGTCGTCTCGGGCCCGCAGGGAGGGGCCCCGGGCGCGCAGCCGGCGGGATCCGCCAGAGGCGAGCCCGGGTCGCAGACCTCGGCGCCGTTGCAGAACAGCCCGTCACCGCAGTCGGCGTCGAGCTGGCACGCCGGCCCGCCGCCGGTCCCGCTCCCGCCCGAGCTCGACGCCTCACCGCCGGTCGCTGGCGAGCCGGTCAGCCCGCCCGAGCCGGCCTCGCTGCCGGTCCCCGTGCCCGTCCCGGCGAGGTCGAACGCCGGGTTCTGCGCGAGGCAACCGGTCAGCAAACACAGCGCGGCGAACGGCGAACGACAGGACATCACCGCCGACTATGCCTGCCGGCACACGGCGCGTAAACACCATTCCGACGGGCCGAGGGCCGGTTTTGACCCAGTTGCCGCACCGGGGCGCGCAGCTCGAGGGCTGGTCCGGGATGTGACATCGTGCACGCCCTGCGCGGGGGTTGTGCAAGACCCGGGAGTGCGGCGGCCCGGATAAGCTCCCGGCCGTGAGCGTCGGGGGGCCCTCCAGATGACAACGCTCCCCGCATCGGAATACCCTGCGCTACAGGCGGACGCTCGTTATCCCGGTTATGTGGCGGTCCAGCGCCACGCGGTGGACGGCCACGGTCTGCAGCGATTATGCAGCGGCGATCGGTCTATTCTGGTCGCCGCGGGTCGTGACGTCGCTTTGATCGAGCTGCTCATCGGCGTCGCCAGCCCGTCGCTGCTCGTCTCGGCGTCCTGGCACGAAGTGGGGTGGTTCTTTGCCGAGAGAGAAGGCGAGCAGTGGGAGTTCTCCCTCGAGGCGGGCGGGAACTTCGTGATCTCGCACGCGACGCTCATCCGCGTGTGCGCGGTTATTGACGCGATGCGGGCTGGGCGCGCGTCGGAGCTCGGTGAATCGTTGACGGACGACGAATGGGACCGACGTTATGGTTGGGCCCACGAGAGCGGCCTGCTCGACTCTCGTTTGGAGGCGCTCGACGAGCGCTCCTCTCGTTATATATCGCTCCTGAGACAGGAGGGGATTGTCCCTGGACAGCCGGCGTCCCCGGAGCTCGAGGCGGCGCGGGCCGAGCTGCTCACCGCGTTGACCGCCGAGGGCATCACGGGCCGCGCGCAGCCGGACGCCGTATTTTATCAGCTGCGGGACCGGAAATGCGCGCACCTGCGCGATGTCCTCGACGCGCTCGATATGAGCTTCAATCTGTCGGAGGTATGCGGTGAAGCGCTCCCCGAGCCGGGGACGGGCGCGTGGCGCCGCGCGATGTCCGCGGGCAAGGCCGCCGTCTCTGGAGCCCATCGCGTGTCGCTCGACTGGTGGATCATCGAGCCGACATATCCCCGGGACGGGACGGTGGGGACCGTGAACTTCGCACATTATTGCCATCAGGTCCTCGAGCGCTCGCACGTCGTCGACCTCGATCCGGTGCCCATGGAGTTCCTGGGGGAGCGGCTGTTCTTGCTCGTCGGGCGCCGCCGCGGCCAGGTCGAGCTGCGCGGGGCGTCGTCGGAGAGGGCCCTCGTCGAGCGATTGATCCGACGGGTGCAGACCGCGTGTGCGCAGCAGAAAGCCGAGCTGGGCCCGCCGTTGGTGGACCTGACCGAGCGGGAGGCGAGCTGCGATTTGCCCTTGCCGGCGGCGTTGCGGGCGTTTCTGGAGCAGGTCGGAGACGGGGGGACGATAGGATACGTGCGGTGGCTCTCTCTCGATGAGGTCATCGCCGACAATGACCCTGGTTCCTGGCAGCGTCCATGTCCAGCGTTGATTCGTGAGGCGCGCGAGATGTTCGACTGGGACGATCACGCGCGTCCGGATGGTCTGCTGTGCATCAGCGGGTACTTCTATAATCAATCTCGAGCGTTTCTCCTGACCGACGGGCGCGTCGTGTGGCTGACGCCCACGGAGACCGGCTACCGCATCGATCCGCCTCGACTTTGGCTCTGCAGCCTGCTCTGACGGGCGGTTCGAGCGCCACGGACCGCCCGCCCGGGCCGTCTCACTGGCAGGCGAGGTGCACGTCGACCACTTCGCCGGTGCGGTCGCGGCCGAGGGCGTCGCGCCAGGTGAAGGCGGCGCGTTCGACCTCGCAGTTGTCGCGCGCGTCGCAGCGGCGGTCGCGGGTGTAGCCGAGCTCGATGGCGACGAGGCCCATCGCGGCGAGGGGCTGCAGCTCGAGGCCGGTGGAGCGGCGGTCGCCGTCGTGGTCGGCCCACAGCACGAGCTCGGCGAAGCCGGGGTCGTCGCTCGAGATCGTGCCGTCGCCGTTGGCGTCGAGCTCGGCGAGGGCGGCGAAGCCCTGGTCCGCGAGCTGGCCGCCGCGCAGGCGGGTCGCCGAGCCGAACAGCTCGTGGCCGCCATCAATCTGGCCCGAGTGGTCGCGGTCGAGCGCCAGCCAGGGGGTCACCGCGGTCGGCCAGTCGGTCGCGGCGCAGCGGCCGAGCGCGAAGGGCCGCCCGCCGCTGCCGTACTCGACCGCGGCGCCGTCGAAGCTGAGCACCAGCGGCGTGTCGCCGCCGCAGGCGGAGTAGTCGATGTAGGGCACGCCCTCGTCGTCGAGCTGGCACTGCTCGCAGGTCCCCGCCGAGTTGTCCTCGGGCATGCATTCCGGCGCCTCGACGCAGATGCCCCACGCATAGGCCTCGCTGTCGGGGTCGGTGCCGCAGAACGCGACGCCGTCCCCGCAGGCGCGGCTAGCCTCGAAGTGGGCCTCGTTGCAGGGGGTCTCCTCGTCCTTGTCACAGGCGAGGACGGGGAGGAGGGCGAGGACACAGGCGAGGCGATGAAGGGTGTGCATGGCGAGCTCCGGCGGCGACGGGTCCCTTAGCGAACGCGATGCCAGCTGGAGATCATTGCATAATCCGCGGAAGACCGCGAGCGAGGCAGGGCGTCGCTGTCAGGGCAGGGCCCGGCGCCGCGGACAGTGGCGCGCGCGAGCGCGCGGGGCCGGCGGGCGATGATCCGCATCCGCGCCGGACCGCCGCGACGCTCGCGCACGGGGTTCGCCGAGGGCGCGAGCCACGGCGGAGAATGCCTGTCAATCGGTATCTCTCCGATTGGGAGCGGCCGGGGCCCGAGTTATCGTGTCGACGGTTTCTCGGTACGACGCACCGACGCTCGCAGTACATCGATGGGGCCCCGGATGACCAGGGCTCCAGAGACTCTTGCACGCCAAGGCGCTCTCACAGGGCGCGCCGTCGGCCTTCTGCACCTCGCAGGTGAAATCCTGGCAGTAGGCTCCGGGGGCGCAATCGTACCCGAAGGGGCCGAGCGAGCACGGGCCGCCTGTTCGAACCGCCTGCGTCACCGCCCGCGATCTACGCGGGACACTTGCTATGCACGATGGAAGGGCCATGTTCATCGTATTCTTGCCTGCTGATCCACATGCCCTCGGACGCGCTCGAGGACGCCAGCTTCGAAGCACCGAGCCACGAAGAGTACTCCCGCTCTGGGGGATCAACGACGTTGACTGTCGTCCCCGGAGGGGCGAGCGCAGACAGTTGACACTTCAGGCGCTCTGCGAAGCCCGGAAACTTCGTGGAGCCCCCGCTGAGGACGATGTTCGCATAGAGCTCTTTGCGAACCTCCTCGTCGCATGTCATGAGCGAGCTGTACAGCGCCATATGAATTCCGGCGGACTCCACGCCGATGAGGTGGGGTTGGAACAATGCCTCGGGGCAGCTGAAGCGCTCATTGCCGACGACGATCACTTGACCATCGGGCAGCGTGTACGACCGCTCGATCGCGCCGCCCGTCGAAGCCGACGACAGCTCCTGATCAAAATCAGGGGCGAGATAGCACAGCGTCTCCTTGATGGACCGAACGATCTCGCGCTCGGTCGTGGTGGTGAAGCTGTATCCGCGATCGGTCAAGAGCTTCATCAGGTAATCTGTCAGGTCGACCCCTCCAAAGGGCAGGCTGATGATGCCATCATGAAGGGTGGCGCCTCCGCAGATGGGCGCCACGTGGCTGACGCCACCGCCACAATCGAGGACGATTCCGGTCGTGCGACCACCGGCCGAGAGCGCCGCTTGATGAGCGCCCACGATCAACAGGCTCGGGACGCTGAATGTCTCGAACATCGTCTCGACCATCTTCTCACGATCGGCCCTCGGGGTGAACGGCGCATCGATGAGCAGGACGGGCTGCTCCTCTGGCGCCACCCCCATTTCATGGTAGAAGGCGTGGGTCCACAGCTTCTCCATGGCCGCCCAATCGGTCACGCAGCCGTGCCTGATGGGGTTCATGATCTTGAGGATGCCGCTCTTGAGTTGCGCCTCATGCCCAACATATGAATCCTTCTGGCCCATTCCCACCACGAGGCCCTGATAGCGCGGCGTGCCGACTATGCTGGGGAAATGCCCGCGGGGCGCGGCCTCGCCGGCGAAGCCGGCCTTCATCATGGCCGAGCCATTATCAACGACCAGCGGTATCGTATCGTCGTAGCCTGACATGGTCTCTCCCGCTTGAAATTGGGCCCCGAAGCCCTGCGCCGATGTGCAACACACTGGCACGGACGCGACGCCGAATCAAGAGCAAAGCCCTGGAATTCGAGCGAATCCGACATCGATCGCAAGGAGCGACGCGCCATTGCGCGGTGCCCTCGCGACCGTCTGCCATGCGGTCGGGTCGGGTCATTTGCGGGCGGGCGCTGGACCATCTCACGGCCGCGCTCGGCCTCGCGCGAGGGGTCGAGCTCGAGTACAACTATGGGCAATCCGGCAAGCCGAAGAAGCCCAGGGCATCATGCGCGCCTGGTAGGCGGACGTGCGGGCCGATAGACCCGTCCGCAGCTCGCCGCGCGTGGTGCGTCCCCGGCCGATCTCCGGGCGCGATCCAGCACGCGGGATCGCGGCTTGTGGGGGGCTTGAGCTCCGGGTTATCCAGGCAGGGATGACACCCGCCAGCGTCCAGCGCGCCCTCCTTGCAATCGCCCTCCTGCCGCTCGCCTGTGGGGCGCGGCCAGAGCCCGCTCCGCAGCCGGTCGCGGCGAAGCAGGAGCCCGCTCCGGTCGCGCCTGCGCCGGAGCCGGTCGCGGCGAAGCCGGAGACCACCGTCGCCGCCGCGCCGGCCCAGCCGCCGATCGTCTTTGACGGCGACAATGACCTGCCGCCCCGCTTCGTCGCGCCCTTCGTCGCCTGGCTGCAGAGCGCCCAGACCGCCGGGGCGCGCTTCAAGCTGGTCGCGGCGAGCGCCGTCTCCAACTCGGGCCGGGCCTTGCTCGAGGAGCAGAGCGGGGGCGCGGAGTGCCGGTTGCGCTGGCTCTGGATCGAGGCGATGGACCGCGAGGACGGCGGCGGGGTCGGAGAGGTCGAGGTGAGCCGCTTCGGCGGAGATTGCTGCGATGGAGGCGCCTGCGCGCGCGACCTCGCGGGACACCACCTCCACCTGCTGCGCGCGGTCGCGGCCAAGGACTGGCGCGCCGTGCTCAGCCACGTGCCTGCCGCGACAACCGTGGCCTACGCGCTGACCAGCCCGGCGGGCAAGGAGGAGCAGCGGTGGAAGCCCGCGACCATCGAGGCGGGCGAGGCTGCGGTCCCGGGCTGCGGCCCGCTGGACACGCTCCCTTCCTGCGACGAGGCCGCGAACGCCGAGGGCGTATTTGACTGCCGCTGCGACGGCGGTGGTTATCACATCACCTACACCTATCGCTTGCCCGCGGAGCCCGTCGGCCTGGCGACGCTCGTCGCCGTCGACGCCCAGGAAGACTGAGCGATGAGATCACGATGATCCCGCGGCGGCGCCGCGCGGCCGGTGGCTCGGCCCCGGACGATCGGCCGTCGGCGTCGAGGCGGATCCAGCCCTGGCGCAGCGTGACGGGGCGCTCGGGGAGCTCGGACAGCGCCGGGCCGAAGGGCGCCAGCGGGCCCTCGATCTCGATGAAGCCGTCGTCGCGGCGCTCGACGAGGGTCCAGCGGCGCTCGGGGGCCCGCGAGAACGTGATACAGACGGTCCACCATGCGCCGCCACACCGTCCATTTCGAAGCAGCCCGAGGAGCGCTCGCGCTGGTCCTGAGCCTCGCGCTGGTCGGACTGCCCGGGCCCGCGCGCGCGCAGGACCCCGGCTTCGCGCCGACGCAGATCGCCGAGGCCACCCGCCCGCCGGGCCTCGTCGCCGCGGCGCGGCCCGTGCTCGTCGACCTGCGCTTCGCCCCGGAGCGGCTCCTCGGTGACGCCCGGCTGCGGCTCACCCCGAACCAGCCCGGCCTCACCGCGGCCAGCGAGCGGCCGATCGTCGGACCGACGATGACGCTGTCGCTGCCTCCCGGCTCCTATTCGCTGGAGGTCGTCGCGCGCCGCCACGAGGCCCGCATGGAGCTCATCGTCACGCCGGGCATGCGACCGGTCGAGGTCCAGCTGCGTCGGCGGTCCCGCGCGAACGCCCCGGAGTTTCGCGGCGACAGTCGACTGATCAACGGCCTCGGCGGCGCCGCGGTGATCCAGCTGCTCACGGGCGCCGGCCTGCTGATCGCCGGCACCGTGCGCGAGGACGCCAGCATTCGCCGCAACGAGGCGCTGCTGCTGGACGCGCTCGTCGACGCCGCCGAGCCTGAGCCGCAACAACCCACCGGCCTCGCCCTGGTCGAGTCGAGCTATTCGACCGCCCGCTATCACCGCGACCTCTCGCGCGCGATGACCCTGGAGGTCGTCGGCGGCGCGGTGATGATGGCCGGGGTCGGGGCGGGGATCGCCGCGCTGCCGGTCGTCAACAGGAGCCGAGTGCAGGCCGCCTACGTCGAGATCGGTCTCGGCGCCGCGATGGCGGCGGGCGGCGCGACCTGGCTGGTCTTCTTCGAGCGCGATCGGTCGACGCTGCGCGCCACCACCGACCCGACCGAGCGGGCCACCATGAACGACCTACGGCCCCTCCAACGCTCGGCGCTCGGCGGCTCGCTGTTGACCGGCCTCGGCGTCGGACTGATCGTATTCCCGGCCATCACCCTGCTGACGAATGCAGTCAAGAGCAAGCGCCGCGACCGGACCGCCAAAGTCACACCATTCATGGCGCCAGGGCAAGCGGGCCTCTCGCTTCACGGTCGCTTCTGATCACCCCGGGCAAACGAAGAGCGCGATGTCCTACGAACTGAACCTGATCGGCCCCACGGAGGCGCGAATCGCGGCCACCAAGCTGGCGCGCAAACACGGCTGCGAAGCCGACGACGGCGACGACTCCTTGCAGATCTCGATGGGTGATCGACTGGGGGAGCAGACGCGCTCGGGAGCACCGCTCAGCGGATGTAGAGCACCTGCCACTGGGTCTCGTGCTTGGGGTCGAGGTTACCGCCGCCGAGGAAGCCGTGGAGATAGCCCGGCGGGTAACCGAACTTGTTCCAATCGTCGCGCGGGACGACCTGCATCCACCAGCAGCCGACGCCGTCGTTGGGGTCGACCTCGGTGGAGTAGCTCGGGCTGGTGTACTTGTTGTGCAGGCCGCTGAAGCCGCCGCAGGTGGTCGGCTTGTTGCCGCCGATGTACGTGTAATCCACGCCGGTGGTGGACTTGGTGAACGGGTCGTGGCCCTGCGTCCACGCGACCTGGAACAGGATCGGTCCGTCCTGCCAGGTCATATCGTTCCCGACCGCGTAGCGGAACGTATAATCCTCGCCGTCCTTGAACAGGTCGCGCTTGCCGAGGATCGAGTAGTTCTCGACCTGCGGCATCCCGGCGTTCAGGTCCTGCCAGTCGAGGTCCTTGAAGAAGTGCGGGTATTTGGCGCTCATCAGGCGCATCCAGCCGCCGCCGAGGTAGGTCTGCTCGCAATACACCTCCAGCGGCGCCTCCGGACCGTCGGCGTCGAGGTCGATCACGACGAAGCCGCTCGGGACCTCCGGGACCGCGAGCTTGAGCGCCTCGCAGGAGACCGGGTGCACGCAGATCTCCGCGTCGCAGACCAGGCCGTCGCCGCAGTCGCCCTGGCCCCCGCAGGCCTGAGCGAGGCCGCACTTCTCGCAGTCCCCGCCGCAGTCGATGTCGACCTCGGCCCCGTTCTTCACGCCATCCTCGCAGGTGGCGTCCTTGCACTGCGTGCACAGGTCGCCGTCCACCCCGTTGCCGTCATCACACTCCTCGACGTCGACCTGGGTCACGCCGTCGCCGCAGCTGGCGGCGACGCAGGTGGCCAGGCAGGCGTCGGTGTCGTCCGCGTCGCCGTCGTCGCAGTCCTCACCGGCCTGCACCACGCTGTCGCCGCACGACGCCAGCGCGCAGGCGTTGGTGCACTCGTCGTCGTCGACCTGGTTGCCGTCGTCGCAGGACTCGCCCGGGCCGACCAGCGCGTCGCCGCACGCTGCCGTCTCGCACTGCGCCGTGCAGCTGCCGCTGTCGCTGTTGTTCGGCCCCTCGTCGCACTCCTCGTCGGCGTCGACCACGGCATCCCCGCAGAACGGGGCCGCGCCGGTGGTCTCGGAGCCGGTCGTCGAGCTCGAGGTCTCGTCGGCGGTGCTCGTGCCTGTGCTCGTGCCCGTCTCGCCGTCCGTCTCGGCCGCGGTCCCCGAGCCGCCGCTGGTCGTCGGGGCGCTGGTCTCCTCGCCGGGCCCGCCGGTGGTCGTGACCATCCCGGTGCTCGTGCTGCCGCCCGTCGAGCCCTCGGTCGCGCCCGCCCCGGTGCTGGTATCGTCGCCTCCGCACGCGCCCAGCGTCGCTAACATCCACAACCACCCCGACCCCACGCCCAATCCACGTAACATGCCGCGACCCTAACAGACGGCCCGTGGGCCCTCAAGTCGGGGCCCACGACGACGCAGACCTCGCAACGATATGCCCGTGACGCTGATGGTCACGCGCAATGATGTTGAGGTGGCCACATCATCGAGCGCCACGGATCTGCTGGCGTGGGTCCTCGACCCTGACGGCGATCAGCCGTCGGTGTCGAGGCGGATCCAGCCCTGGCGCAGGGTGACGGGGCGATCGGGCAGCTCGGACAGCGCGGGGCTGAAGGGCGCCAGCGGGCCCTCGCTGAAGCCGTCGTCGCGGCGCTCGACGAGGGTCCAGCGCTCGCCGGGCAGCTCGGGCGCCGGGACCCGGCGCTGGCCGGGGTCGAAGAGCACGGGGCCGACGCGCAGCGTCGCGCGGAGCTGGCCGAGCAGGCGCGACGAGACGACCTCTTGCACGTCGATGCGCTTACGCGGGAGCAGGCCGGCCTGCACGTGGAACGAGGAGGCGCCGTCGAGCAGCAGCAGGACCTCGACGGGGACCCCGGGGACGAGGGTGAGGGCGATGTTGCGATCGACGATCGGGTGCACGTTCTGTTGGGGGCTCGTCCAGGCGCCCTGGGCGACGGCGGGCACGACGTGCAGCCGCCACGCGCCGCCCTGGTCGCACGCGAGGAAGCCGAGCAGGCCGTCGTCGAGCTGCTCGGCGCAGCCGAGCCGCACCTTGATCGCGCCGGGAGCCTTGACCGGCTGGCCGCGGTCGGGGCCGTCGCCGAGGCCGACGCCCGCGACCTCGAGCGTGAGATGGACGCGCAGCAGGAGCACGGGGCGGCGCAGCAACATGCCGCGATAGTCGTCGCCGGTCTGGCGGCGCGCGACCGTGAAGCGCGCGCCGTCCATGACCTTGAGGGCGGCGATCAGCGCGCTCTCGCCGGTGCCGTTCGGGGCTGGCGCCCGCAGGGCAGCGACGACGTCGCGCAGCGGGGTCGGGAGCGCGTCGGCGGCGACGCCCTCGCGCGCGGGCGCGGGCTCCCACACGGTCGTGTTCGCCACGGGGTTGTCGCGGAGGTGGCGGAGCTGGCCGAGCGCGGCGCCGGTCGGCGAGAACACCTCGAGCGCCTGCTCGACGGCGTCGAAGACGAGGCAGCCGCACAGCGGGGAGCGCAGCGGGTCGGCCTCGCCATCGCCCTGGGCGGCGGCGAGGCGGGCCTGGACGCGGGCCCAGGTGGTCAGGCGCGGCGGCAGGGCGCGCTTCGGGGTGGGCGGTTGCAGGGTCTGGCCGAAGGTGTCGACGAGGCGCAGGCGCTGCACGACCAGCGTGCCGCCGCGGAAGGCGTGCCCGGCGGCGCGCAGCTGCGGGTCGAGGTCGCCGAGGGATAGGGTCTGCAGGTCGAGGCTGGCGAGGCGCGCGACCAGCTCGGCGAGCTGGGCCTTGCGCGCGGGGTCCTTGCCGAAGTGGGCCTGGACCCGCGCGATCGCGCTCTGCAGGGTGTCGGCCGGCGCCGAGGACAGGACCTCGCGCGCCGTGATGACGAGCGCCGGGCCGTCGGTCGGCGCGGTGAAGCGCGGCTCGTGCGGCTCCAGCACCAGGCCGGCGCCGGCGTTGTTGGTGTTCGGGGTGAAGCGGTAGTCGATCTCGGCGAACAGCGGCAGCCAGGGGCTGTGCCACGGGGTGATGGCGAAGGGCGCCGGCAAGCTGCCGACGAAGTGCGCGGCGGCATCGGGCTTGCCGGCGCTCGGGTCGGCGGCGGCCCACCAGCCCTCGACGAGCGCGCGGACTTGGGCGCTGACGATCTCGGCGAGCGGGAGCGCGTGATAGGCGGGGTCGATGCCGCCGAGCCACACCCCGGCGGCGACGGCGCGGCTGCTCGGGTCGAGCACGGCGAGCTCGTGGATCAGGTCGCGGACGAAGGCGGGCTCGAAGCGCAGCGCCGGATCGAGGGCGACGAGCCGGTCGCCGGTGATCGCGGCGCCGGGCGGCGAGCCGTTCAGGACGTCGAGGCGGACCTCGGTGACGAGCTGACCGCCGGCGCGGCAGCGCAGGCGACCGTCCGGCTGCATGCGTCCGTCGTGGCCGTGGCGGAAGCTGCGACCGGCGCGCTCGATCTGCACCACCGGCGTGCCGGGTCGGTGCCAGCGCGGCGCGGGGACCCGGCGCGCCTCGAGGGTGACGGCGCCAGGCAGCGTGCCGAGGGCGTTGACGGCGACGGCGGCCGGCGCGGAGGGGCCGGTCAGGGTGCGCCGGTCGACCACGCGCACGGGGGCGTTCGGGTCGAGGTTCGGGAGGCCGAGGGTCGGGCCGGTGTCGCGGATCGTGGCGACGAGCTCGGTGGTGGTGGGGGCCTCGTCGGGCGCGCCGTCGAAGCCGGCGGCGTGCAGCAGGTAGGGGAGCGCCTGCATACCGGCGGTGTCGCCGATCTCGCCGTCGAGGCCGCCGCGCAGGACCGCGAACACGTCGCCGCCGCCGATGCCGGCGAAGGCCTCCTCGATGGCCGCGCCGGCGCTGTCGGCGATCCGGCACGAGGGGTTGTCGGGCAGGACGCCGAGGCCGGTGTAGGCGCCGGAGGGGCCGAGGTCGACGATCGCGCCGTGGCAGACAAGGCGCGAGGGGATCCCCTTGCTGTCCTCGGGGGCAGGCAGCAGCGCGCGCACGGTGAGGCCGGTCGCACCGATCACGTCGGCGAGGGCCTGGCTCGACTCGATCGCGCTCCGCAGCACGTCCAGGCGCTCTCGGGTGGTCGAGGAGCCGTGCAGGCCGACGTCGCGGAGCTGCTCGACCGGGTAGGAGACGGCTTGCTTCTTCTTGTCGCCGGCGAGCAGGACCGAGACGAGCCCGGGATCGATGCGGCGCACGCTGGTGAGGGGGTCGTGGTGGACGGCGGTCGCATGGACCTGTTTCGGGCGCGGGAGGTCGACGTCGAGGCGGGCCTCGTCGATCCACTCGAGGCGCTCGGAGTCGTCGGCGAGGCGGGCCAGCGGATCCTCGGACGAGCGGGTGTAGCTGCCGACCACGAGGTACGAGAGGCGCAGCGCGCTCCAGTCGACGGCGCCGAGGTCGGCGAGGTCGTCGTGGAAGCCGAAGCGGTCGCGGGCGCTCGGGTAGTAGGCGGCGTCGAGGTGGATGTCCTGCGGGAGCGAATCGCCCTGCCCGGTCTTGACGCCGCCTGGCAGCAGGCCCATCACCATCAGCCACTCGGGTACGGGCGTGAAGTCGACGGCGCCGAGCGGCCCGGACCTGCGGTTCTTGGCGTCGACGACGAAGGCCTTGCAGGCGCGAGGTGGCGGGCGCAGGCCGGCGGTTGCGAAGGTGGGTGCGTCGGCGAAGCGCACGACGAGCCAGCGGTCGGGCACGGCGGGGAAGCGCAGGGTCTGGGCGAGCGGGTCGACCTGCGCGCGGGTGAGGGCGTCGGGCAGCGCCCAGTGGAGGTGCACGCCGGGCGGGAGGCCGGGGCTCGGGTCGGTGAAGAGGGTGGCCGCCCCGAGGCCCGGGAGCGACGCGGTGGTCGCGGTGACGAGGCGGGCGTGGAGGTGGACCGGGACGAACAGTGAGCGGGCCATGGGTCAGCCTCCGATCCGGCGCTTGAGGTCGTTGCGGATGCGACGGATCCGCTGCTTCTCGCGGGCGCCGGAGCCCTCGAAGACCTGCACGTAGGGGGTCTGCTGCAGGCAGAGCGAGAGGTGACCGGAGCCGGCCGTGGTAGCGAGCGTGGTAGCGAGCGTGGTAGCGAGCTTGGCGATGTCGAGGCGGCGAGTCGCGTCGACAGTGACAGGGACAGGGTTGCCGGTGAAACCACCGTCGGCGTAACGCGCCTGGATCGACCAGGTGTTGTTTTGCTTGGGCTCGACGCCGAAGCGGGCGCCCTCGAAGGGCTCGGCGATCTCGACGCGGCGCGGGACGCCGGCGAACAGGACGATCATCAGGCCGGCGGCGAGCCGGTCCTTGCGGGCGAGCTGGAGGGCGCTGCCGCGGTCGCCCGACTTGTCGTAGCCGGTGACGGACAGGCCCGGCCAGCGGCGGACGATCTCGGAGCGAAACAGCAGGCCCGAGAGCTGGGGGAGCGCGAGGAACTTGTGGTTTTCGTTGCGGAACAGCCGCCCGGCGAGGCGCTGCTCGGCCTGCTTGCGCAGGGCGAGGGCGATCGGGCGGTGGAAGGCGCGATCGAAGGCGCCGAGGTCGGCGGCCGTGAGGGCGCCGTCGATCAGGTGCGCGGTGAAGTTGGGGTCGACGTGGAAGAAGCGGATCGACTCCGGGGGCAGCAGGTCGGGGTGCGGCACGAGGTAGCTGAGCGGGACGCCGCGCAGGATCAGCAGGTCGGCGAGCCAGTCGAGCACGTCGTCGGGCAGCGCGGCGACGTGGTAGCCGGGCGGGACGCCGGCGACGGCGGGGGCAGGAATTTCGACGATCCTTCGGGTCATGGCGCGAGCTCCTCGTCGAGGTCGATGCCGATCGCGGCGACGCTGGCCCGCAGCGCGCCGAATTGATTGTCGAGGAAGGTGGCGAGGTCGGCGTCGGCGAGGCTGATGCCGACCAGCGAGGGAGCCGGCGCGGCGGTCACGGCGGGGCCGGGGGCGGCGAGCGGGTTCGACATGGTCGTCAGGCGCCGCGCGAGCTGGAAGCCGCCGAGGTTGTCGAGGCGGGTGGTGTCGAGGCCCGGGACCTTGCCGACGAGGCCGAGGATCCCGGTCGGGTCGCTGCTGCGATCCCAGAGGTCGTCGCGCACGTCGTCGAACCAGGGGTCGGGGTCGGTGAAGATGTCGCGCCAGTCGGACACGAAGCCGGGCAGCATGCCGGGCCGCGGGAGCGCCTCGGTCGCGAGGAGCGTGTCGATGTCCTCGCGCAGCTGGTGATCGCGGAAGCCGACCAGGCCGGCGAGCACCCGCGGGTTGGCGGTGGCGAGCAGGCGGCCGAGCTCGACGGCGGCGGCGAGGCCGACCACCTCGGTGCCGTCGTCGTCGGCGAGGCCGAGGGCCGCGTCGGCGCTCTCCGAGGGCTCGTGCTCGAGCGTGCGCGCGAGCGGCACGAGCGGGCCGGCGTAGCGCACGCGGCGCTCGGGCTCGCCGGGCAGCGGGGCGGCGAGCAGGAGGGCGCCGTCGTCGTCGGCGAGGTCCTCGCCGTCGACGCTCTGGCCGAACGCGAGCACGCCGCCGGTGGGGTTGTCGGGCGGCTCGGGGCAGCGGAGGCGGGCGAAGTGGGCCTCGAAGTCGCCGCCGCTGCCGGTCTTGAAGCTCCAGCGGTGCAGCAGCGGGAGCGCCTGCTTGGTGGGGTTGTTCGCGGGGTTGCCGGGCCAGATGGGTGCGGCGCCGAGGCCTCGCAGATCGACGAGGCAGGCGTCGTGCTCGAGGTTCGCGACGGGCAGGCGGTTGCCGACGACGATGGCGACGAAACGGTCGTCGTCGCGGGCCGCGAGCGGGTCGTCGCTCGGGAGCTCGCGGACGTGGCACAGCAGGCCGAGCTCCTGCTTGGTCGGCAGGAGGGTCGTGAGCTGTCCCTGAGTACAGGTGACGGTGGGGCGCCCGTCGGTCACGCCGAAGGTCGCCTCACCCTTGCGCAGCAGGAGGAGCGCGAGCCAGGTGGTCGCGCCGGCGAGCGGCTCGTTGGCCCACGGCAAGCTGCGCGCGCGCAGGGCGACGTGCGGGAGCATGACCTCGGCGGCGTCCTCGGCCCCGGCGGGCGGATAGACGGCGAGGATCTCGTCGGCGGGCAAGGGCGCGACCCCGGGGTCGACGACGGTCAGGGTGACCGCGCTGGCGGTGACGCTGGCGAGGATCGCTTCCGTGCCGGTGACCTGCTGGGCGATCACGAGGCCGGGGTGCTCGCCGGGGAGGAGCGGCGGGACGGCGGCGTCGATCGTGGCGAGCTGGCCGGGCGGGAGCGGCGGCGCGAGGGCGGGCTCGGGGGCGGGGATCATGGCGTGACCTCGAGGGTGAAGCGCGTCGATTCGCCGTGCGGTCGCACGGGGTGGTGGAGGGTGCGGTCCATGACGTCGTCGGGCGGGGCGCCGCGATCTGGCCAAAAAGACAGGCCGACGGCGCGGTGCAGGCCGAGCTGGAGGTCGAAGACCGCGGCGCCGCGGCAGGACCACCACAGCACGGCCGCGTCGCCGCGCACGAGCACGCCGCCGAGCGCGAGCGGCTCGCCGTCGGCGAGGCACTGGACCTTGCGCAGGGCATGGAGCTCGCGGGTGATGCCGTCGAGCTGGAGGGCGACGACGCCGGCCTCGCGGCCCGGCAGACGCAGGCGCAGCCCGGTGACGCGGGCCAGCAGCGCGGCCGCGGGCCAGCGGCCGAGCGGCTCGCGCTGCGCGAGCTCGCCGCCGCGCGGCTCGAGCACGGCGCCGGGGACGAGGAAGACGCGCGGCGCGACGCCGACGAGCACGGTGTCGGCCGAGAAGCCGCGGACGAAGCGCGGTGGGGCGTGGAGGTCGGGGTCGCGGCCCTCGGGCGGGCGCTCGTGGCGGTCGGGGTCACGGCCCTCGGGCGGGCGCTCGCGGCGAGGCTCGGTCTCGCCGCTCCAGTCGGTCTCGCCGCTCCAGTCGATCGTCCCGCTGTCGAGGACCGGCGCGAGGACCGGGGGCGCGGGGATCGGGCGCTCGCCGCCGAGGCCGATCAGGGCGAGGCGCCGGGCGCCGGCCGGGAGCTGGATGTTCTGTTCGCCGGGCTCGAGCTCGAGGTCGGCGAGGACCTGCCCGACCGCGTCGAAGGCGAGCGCGCGGAGGTGCTGCGCGCCGGAGAGGTTCAGGCGGGCGGCGGGCGGCCTCAGGGCGTCGGCGCGCGCGAGGTCGAGCACGCACACCTCGGCCGGGCGCAGGACGGCGAAGGTCGGCGCGAGCTTGTGCCAGGCGAGGTCCTGCGGGGCGACGATGAGATGGGAGCGGCGGGCCAGGCCCGCGGGCGGCTCGGCGGTGCGCGGGCGCTTGCCGGTGCGGGTGCGCGCGGGGAGCCGCGGCGGGACGGCGGGCGGCTGCGGGTTGCGAGTCGCGGCCTCGACGAGGTGCAGGGCGAGGCCGGCGAGCAGCGGGGAGCGCGGGACGGTGGTCGGCGGGGCGAGGCGGGCGAGGCCGGCGTGGTCGGGCGAGACGCTGGTGCGACGCGCGGGGATGCCGGTGCCGGGCGGGAGGTCGAGGAAGGCGAGGCCGAGGACCTGCGGCGCGCGCGAGACGGCGTGCGGGGCGAGGCGCGCGGGCCGACGGTGCATGACGCGGTCGCGGTAGAGACCGGGCGACCGGACCTCGGCGAGGCCGGTGGTCGGGACGCGCACGCGCGGCAGCGGGGCGCCGCTGCGTAGGAGCCGGGCGGCGACGGCGGGGGCCTTGAGCTGCAGCTCGGCGAGCGTGACGCGGCCGGTCCGCGCGAGCTTGTTGGCGTCGAGGGCGAGGAAGTGGCTGGCGTCGCGCGCGAGCGGGAGCGGGGCGTACTCCTCGGGCAGGGAGTGCTCGGGGCGGAGCGAGGTGACGAGGGTCCGCTTCGTGAGGTCGGCGGTGAGGTCGATCAGCGCGGCGACGCCGACGGAGGTGGTCAACTCGCTGCTGACGCCGAGGTGGGCGTCGGGCGGGCCGAACAGCGCGAGCGGGCGATGGTCCGCGATCAGGTGCAGCTTGCCGCGGGCCTTCGGGGTGAACACGCCGAGGGCCGACTGCTTGACCAGCTTGTTGGCGAGGGTGAAGAACAGCGGCGGAGCGTTTTTCGCGGGCGGCTCGGGCAAGGCGTTGAGGAAGGCCTCGGTGGCGGGGATCGCCAGGTCCAGGCGCAGCACGCTCTCGCTGCGCAGGCGCAGCGTCGACGGGGCGTTGTTCGGGGGCGGGAGGTCGGGGGCGCGGCCGCGGAGGATCGCCAGGCGCAGCGGTCGCTTGGCGTCGCCGCCGGTGACGGCGAGCGGCTGGGCGGGCCAGACGACGCTGCCGGCGGTGTCGCCGACGCCGGGCGGGAGGGCGATGTGGAGGTGGTCACGGAGGTAGCGCGCGACCGGCAGGGCGGGGCGCTCGAGCGGGGCCGGGTCGCCGAAGGGGATGTCGATCGAGAAGACGCCGAGGTCGAGCTTGGCGCGGCCGCCGACCGGCGGGCCCCAGATGTGCAGGCCGACGCCGAGCGAGAAGCGCAGCTTGCCGAACCACAGGTCGACGGCGCCCCACACACCGACCTCGATGTTGACGTCGAAGTAGAAGGGGTCCCAGCGGATCAGGCCGTCGACGCCGGCGTAGAAGCCGGCCGAGAGCGGGCCCCAGCGGCCCTCGACCTCGAGGCGGCCGCCGCCCATGGCCTCGCGCGGGGTCATGGCGAAGTAACAGCCGCCCTTGATCACGATGGTGTCGCCGAGCGCCCAGCGAAAGCCGAGCCGCTCGACCTCGGGGTAGCGCTCGGGGCGCTTGAAGGTGGGGTGATAGCCGCCGATCGTGACGACGGCGTCGCCGTCGCGCGGCCACACCTGCAGGGCGAAGCCGCCGGTGATCTTGCAGTCCTTGTGCAGGAGCCAGCTGTCGTACAGGGCGGCCTTGGCGTACAGCGTCGGCTCGCCGCGAAACGACATACCGGCCTCGATCGCCAGGTTGATCTGCAGGAGCTCGGGGATCTCCATGCGGGCGAGCGCGAGCACGCCGAGCTCGAAGCCGTCGTCGAGCAGGATGTAGAGCAGGGCGTCGCCGAGGATGAAGCCGTAGGAGACGAACTTGACGCCGCCGGCGAGCCAGAAGGCGCCGACCTTGGCCGGGAGCTTGGCGCGAAAGCCGGGGAGGTCGAGCGGGGCGTTGCCCTGCATGGTGATGAGCAGCGGGTTGTCCTTGAGCTCCTCGGTCTTCCTCGGGCGGGCGAACGAGCGGTTGACGCCGAAGCCGGCGGCGACGCCGGTGATGACGAAGAAGGGCGGGCCGCCGAGGGTCATGCGCAGCACGCCGAAGACGGCGAGCGAGGCGACCTCGTCGGGGGCGATCTTGTCGTAGGCGGCGAGCGCCCCGAGCTGGAACTGATAGGCCTTGATCGTGGCCTGGCCGACGAAGCCGGTGTTGGTCCGCGCCAGCATGCCGGCGAGGGTGATGCCGGCCTGGTCGAAGGCGAGGCCGAGGCCGTCGAGGGTCGGATCCCACTTGCCGGGCTCGCCGAGCTTGTCGAGCGGGATGGCCATGCCGAGGCCCTGCGGGGCGATCGTGACGCCGCCGAGTTTAAAGATGGCGTCGAGGCCGAGCTTGAGCGTCGTCGGCGTCGGCTTCGGCTCCTGCGGCGTCGGCAGCGGCAGCAGAGTGGCGGTCAGGCGCTTGACGTCGAGCGGGCCGATCACGCGGTCGATCGGCAGCTCGAGCGTCGGGGCGCCATTCGGGAACCTGGCGTAAAAGCCAGACGGCTCCCAGCCCAGGTCGAGGTGGATGCCCGGGTTGTCCTTGCCGGTCGAGAGCAGGCCGGCCTCGCCCTTGCCGTCCTTGCCGCCGCCGCCGCGGCCGAGCGGGAGGCGGACGTCGCGGAGCTCGATGCCGACCTTGCGCAGCTCCGGCGCGACGACGTTGACCGAGGCCTTGGCGGTCAGGGTGCCGACGGAGACGAAGCCGGCGTCGAAGGCGGGGGCGTCCTGGCCGACGAGCGAGAGGGTGATGCCGTCGAGCGCGACGCTCGGGGCGAGCTTGCCGTTGGTGAGCAGCTGGACGCGGACGGAGTCGATGCCGGCGCTGAAGCCGGCGTCGCCGAGCGAGAGGTTGTTGGCGGCGATCGTGAGGGTGTTGGGGTCGAAGGTGAGGCCGACGGAAGAGGCCGCGGCCGAGGCCGCGTCCTGGGCGAGCGCGCCGGCGTACGGGCCGATCTTCTGCAGCAGCGCCTTGGCGGCGGCGGCGGGCTCGGGGGGCGCGAAGCTGGATGCGCTGAAGCCCGCGATCTCGAGGAGGTCGAGCGCCGAGAGGCCGGGGACCGCCGGCGAGAGGCCGGGGGCCAGCGAGACATTCGTAAGCGCCCCGGTGATCAGGGGGCGCACGAGCTTCTGGGCGATGTCGCGGACCTGCTCGAGGGCGGCGAGCGGAGGGCCGCCGAGCATGGGCAGGCTGAACGGGAGCGCGTCGGGCGGGCGGAGGTCGACGTCGATCCGCGGGGCGTTGTTGGCGAGGCTGAACTTGACGCCGGGGGTCCACGGGAGGCCGTCGATCGCCAGCTCGAGGCCGGCGACGAAGGTGAGGCCGGACTGCGAGCTGAGCCCGATCGAGGTGCCCTGCGAGAGGCGCACGGGTAGGCCGGCCGTGAATTGCTCGAGCTTCGGGGTGAGCGTGGCGCCGAAGCTCGCGGCGTCGGGGTTGTTCGGGTCGAAGTTCGCGGCGAGCTGCAGGGTGGCGAGGCCGAGGTTGAGCTCGAGGGTCTCGGAGACGGCGGGTACGGCGGGTACGGCGGGGAGGTACTTCGTGCGGGTCCAGGCGATCGCCGCGGCGACCAGGCCGCGCAGCTTCGCCAGGTCGACGAGGCCCGCCGGGAGTCCGCTGATGTCCTTCGATTCGAGCCGGTCGTCGATCTTTTTGCGGATGTCGGCGAGCAGCTTTACCAGGGCGTCGTGCACGGACGTGGGGAGCACTTCGGCGAGCTTGGCGACGAGGGCGACGACGGCCTGCTGGAGCTGGACGACGACGGCCATGAGCTCGTCGAGCAGCGGCTTGATGGCGGCCCAGGCGGCGTCGATGGCGGCCTGGGCCTGGGCCTCGGCGGCGGCGAGGACGGCCTGGGCCTGGGCCTCGGCGGCCTCGCGGAGCTCGTGCAGGAGGGCGCCGAGCGAGCGCGTGACGTCCTGCGGCTTGCCGTCGGTGCCGGTGGTGCGGAAGGTGGCGCGCAGCTCGGGGAGCAGGCCGGCGGTCGAGAGCGAGGCGCCGAGCTCGAGGCGGGCGAGCGCGCCGACGCTGGCGAGGTCGCCGTCCGCGGAGCAGAGCGCCGCGTTGGCGACGCCCTCGATGACGAGGAAGACGTTGGCGCTGCCGGTGCTGGCGCGGGCCTTCGCGCTGGCCTTGGGCTGGCCGTTGTTCTCGAACTGGAGGTCCCAGCTCGCGCGCACGAGCTCGCCCTCGAGGGCCAGGCCGATCCGCACGGTGTCGCCGAACTTCCAGCTCGCCTGGCCGCGCAGGCCGAGCGCCGCGCTGCCGCGAGATTCGTTGCCGGTGGTGCGCAGGACGAGGCCGAAGTCGCCGGGGTTGGGGGCCGTGTAGTCGGTGTCGGCGGGCCGCTCGGTCATCCAGGCGATCGCCGAGCCGGGGGCGGTCTTGTCGTCCTGCTTGCCGCTGACCAGCGCGCGCAGGTGCTCGAGCACCTTCATCGCCACCAGCGGCTGGAGGAACGACTTGAGCCAGCCCTTGAGCGCCGCGAAGCCGCCCTGAAAGGCGGCCAGCGGGAACGGCTCGAGCCCCGGGAAGCCCTCGACCAGCGGGAACAGGTGGTTGCGCACGCGGACCGCCGCGTGGTTGGGGTTGGGCGGCTGCTGCTTCTCGGCCTGCCACACGATCATGGCGCGCAGCAGCACGAGGCCGGCGTGGACCAGCGGGCGGACCAGCGAGTCGCCGCGGTTCCAGGTGACGGTGCGGCGGGCCGCGGCCTCGCCGTCCTTGACGGTCAGGGCGGTGGCGTCGGTGACGACCAGCGAGACCGGGGCCTTGTCGTCGACGCCGACCTCGAGCGCGAGCGCGGTGAACGGGCGCAGCTCGGGCGGCGTGCCTTCGGCTGGCTTATGGGCCAGGTGCAGCTCGAGGCCGAGGGTGACCGGCTGCTCGAGCTCGGCGACCTTGCCGCCGGTGATCAGTCGGGCGAGGCGGGCCCGGGCGAGCAGCGTCGGCGGCGGCCGCGGGGGCGTGAGCTTGGCGCGGCCCGGGTCGAGGCTGGCGTCCTTCGGCAGCATCGCCACGACGTCGACGCCGAGCGCGGAGAAGTCCTGCGGCTTGTTGTCGAGGGTGACCTGGAAGGGCTTACCGGCCTTGCGCACGGCGAGGCCGAGCGGGACATCCTTGTGCACGCGGAAGAAGCACGGCAACGCGGGCGCGACGACGGTGCCGTCGGACTTCGGTTTGACCGGGGGCTCGGCCCGCAGCAGCGCGGCGAGGACCTTGAGCAGCGGGTCCTGGGCGGTGGAGGTCAGCGAGGTCTTCGACTTCACCAGCGGCGACGTGAGCCACTCGTAGTCGTACTGGACCTCCTTGGCGTCGATGCGGCGGTAGATGCCGAGGGTCTCGCAGACGCCGTCGAGGATCGCGGTGGTGACGGGGGACGGCTTCTTGTCTTTCTTGTCGGTCATGGCTCAGGCCCCCACGGCGATCTGGACGCCATCCTCGGCCCCGGTGAAGCCGAGGACTCGCAGCGGCACGCCCGCGGCCTGCGAGGCGACGACCACGACGCCCTCGACGACGTCGAGCAGGCCCTCCCACACGGCGAGCCGCAGGGCCTCGCCCCAGGCGTCGACGAGCAGCGCCGGGGTCGCGGCGTCGTGGCTGACGGCGGCGGCGAGCCCCGCCCCGGCCGCGCCGGTGCCGAGGAAGAAGACGAGGCGAGCGACGCACGGGCCGGTCTCCGCCGCCTCGACCTGGAGCTCGGCGACGAGGAAGCCGCCGGTGGCCCGCAGGCCGAGGCTGTGCGGATAGACCACCAGCTCCGCGCCCTCGCGCGACCACACGAGCACCTCGTGCTCAGCGGCGCCGACGACGCGATCGCGGATCGCGGCCCGGACCTCGCTCAGTGGCACGTTCAAGTACATCGGTGAGGACACACCCACCTGACCATATTCGGCGACGAGCCGTGCGAGTCGCAAGCGGTGGCGTCGAGGATCTTTCGGTCATCCACGGATGCGGGCCGCGGTGGAGCGCGGCGCCGCGCCGGTCCGTTGCAGCATCATGGACCGCTCACTCGGCGCGGTCGGGGGCGGCCAACCAGGCCGCGATCTCGGCCTGTTTGTCCGGGTCGGCGGGGCCGACGATGTCACGAGCCAGCAGGGCCTGCGCGCGCGCGCGCGCGGGGTCGCCGTGCTCGGCGTGGAGCGCCCGCGCGAGCCGAAAGTGGGTCTCGGCCTCGTCGTCCTGCACGCCCTCGTGCGCGTCGAAGATGGCGATCGCGCGGGTCAGCAGCGGGACGGCCGCGCGCGGGTGCTGCTGGTGGAGCTCGAGGTCCGCGAGGCGGGTCAGCGCCTGCGCGACGTCGACGTGGTCGGGGCCCAGCGCGCGCTCGGAGACGTCGAGCGCGCGGCGGTACGCCGGGCTGGCCGCCGCGATGTCGCCCGCCTCGAGGTGCAGGTCACCGAGCGAACGCAGGGTGATCGCCACCTCGGGGTGGTCGGGGCCGAGGACCTGCTCGTTGATCGCCAGGGAGCGCGCGAGCATCTCGCGCCCCGCGGCGCAGTCGCCGAGTGAGCACTTCAGCCGCCCGAGGCTGCCGAGGGTCGTGGCGACCAGCGGATGATCGGGGCCGAGCGCGCGCTCTTGAATGGCGAGGGCGCGCTCGTACAGCGCCATCGCCTCGCCCGGGAGATCCAGCATCCGCTGGGCGCCGGCGAGGTTGTGGAGGTCGAGCGCGACGTTCGGATGATCGGGGCCGAGCGCGCGCTCCTCGATCGCCAGGGCCCGGGCGAACAGCGGCGACGCATCGGCGGGCGCGCCGACCAGCATGTGGGTGTTGGCGAGGTTGCTCAGGACCCCGGCGAGCTGGGGGTGATCGGGGCCGAGCACGCGCTCGCGGATCGCCCGCGACCGCTCGAGCAGCGCGCGCGCCCCGGCGTAGTCGCCGACGTTGAGGCGCGTGGCGCCGAGGCGATTCAGCGTCAAGGCGACGACGGGGTGGTCCTCGCCGAGCGCGTCGCGGTGGAGGACCAGGGCCCGCTCGAGCTGCAGCGTGGCCGCCTCGAGGTCGCCGGTGCCGAGGTCGATGATACCGAGGTGCTCGATCCGCTCCGCCTCGCGCAGCTGGCCGGGGTCGCCCGCGCGCTCGATCGCCAGGGCGGCGTGATCACCCCAGGCCCGGCCCTCGGCGTGGCGGGCGAGCCGATATCCGACCGTCAGCGTCAGCGCGTTGGCGGCGTCGGCCGCCGTCTCCCACGCGTCGGCCCGGACCGCCGTGAAGTACGCGGCCCGCAGCGCCTCCTCGGCCGCCGCGTACGCGCCGGTCGTCGCCGCCAGCGCGCCCTCGCGCAGCCGGGCGGCGGCGATCAGCGGCGGCCAGCCGAGCGCGTCGGCCCGCTGCCGCGCCTCGGTCACCCGCGTGAGCGCCCCGGCGTGGTCGCCTGCGAGGGTCCGCGCGACCGCCCGCGACAGCTCGGCCTGGACCTCGCGCACGGCCACCCGCGCGCCCTCGGGGATCGCCGGCTGGCGCCGCAGGCTGGCCTCGTCGAGGCAGGTCGCGGGGCTGCGCAGGCCGGCGACCGCGGGCACCGCCTCCTGCACGACCTGCGGTCCGGGGTGGTCGAGGGTGTGGAGCAGCTCGGCGAGCTCGACCTGGCGGTCGTCGAGGCACCAGCGCGCGCGGTCGCGGGTGTCGACGTCCTGGCGGCCGTCGAGGTCGGCGAGGCACACGTCGACGCGGGCCGCTCGCCAGGCGTCGGCGTGACGATCGATCCACGGCAGCACGCGCTCGGCGGTCCCGGCCGCGTTGACGACCCCGCTGGCGAGCAGGACATCGTGCAGGCGCTCGCGGGGGCCGGCGCTCCACAGCTCGTCGAGCTCCGCGCCGGCGGCGGCACAGGCGGTGAGCTGCTGCGCGGCCTCCCAGCGGTGATGGACGACCGCGCCGGCGACCAGGCCGGCGACCGCGACCGCGACCGCTGCCGCCTTGCGCACGCTGGCCCCGGTGCGTCCGCGCTCGAGCGCGGCGATCAGCGCGACCATGCTCGTCCAGCGCTGCGCGGGCTGGATCGCCAGCCCGCGCTCGACGACTCGTCGCAGCCACTTGGGCGCGCGGCGGCCAGGCGGCGGCGGACGACGGGCGCCGCCGCACACGGCGGCGGCCAGCGCGGCCAGCGAGTCGCCGGCGAAGGGCCGCTCGCCGTGCAGCAGCTCCCACGCGGTGACGCTCCACGCGAACTGGTCGGCGGCGGCCGTGACCTCGGCGCCCTCCCACTGCTCGGGGGCCATGTACGCGGGCGTGCCCTGGAGCGCGCCGGCGTAGGTCAGCTGCTGCGTGAGCACGGGGAGTTCGGCGCTGGCGTGGTGGGTATCGGCGGCGGTGAGCGCCGGCGCGTGCAGGCGGCCGTGGGCGAGCCCGAAGTCCATCACGCGCACCCGGCCGTCGTCGCCGATCATCATGTTCTCGGGCTTGAGGTCGCGGTGGACCAGGCCGGCGGCGTGGGCCGCCGCGACGCCGCGGGCGGCGTGCAGGAGCACGCGAAGGAGCTCGGACCAACCGCGCGGGCGCAGGCGGGCCCACTCGTTCAAGGTGTGGCCAGCGACGAACTCCATGGCGATCCACACGCGCTCGCCGTGGGTGCCGACATCGTGCACTGCGACCACATTCGGGTGGGACAGGCGGGCCAGCGCCTGGGCCTCGCGGAGCAGCCGCGTGCGGCCCTCGCTGTCGGTGCCGGCCCCCGGGAGCACGAGCTTGAGCGCGATCTTGCGGTCGAGCTCGGGGTCATGGGCCGCGTAGACGACGCCCATCCCGCCGACGCCGAGCCGGCCGACCACGACGTGACGGCCGACCACCGCGCCGCGCGGGAGCTCCATGCCCGAGCCGCTGCCCTGGCCGTCGGCGGCCGCGAGCGTCGCGTCGAGCGCGGACGAGTCGGCGGCCGCGAGCGTCGCGTCGAGCGCGGACGAGTCGGCGGCCGCGAGCGTCGCGTCGAACGCGGACGAGCCCGTCGAGCCGACGGCGGCGATCGTGTCCTCGTGCGACAGGTCGACATTGTCACCGCATTGCGCGTCGCTACTCAAGGGCGGCCCACGGGGGCGCTTGCGCTCGACATGGCCGGGCCGACGCTGGGCCCGGCGACCGCGGCTCCGATCACGGTGATCGTGGTACATGCTATCGAGCGATCCCCTGGAGGCGCGCGGGCTCGGCTTCGCGCCTTGTCGGTGCCATTAGGCCTGGTTATCCTCCCGCGATGCGCAAGCTCCTGACACTCCTCGCTATCCCTGTGCTCGCCGCGTGTGGATCCGGCTCTGGCACCGAGGTCGCTATCGACGGCACGGTGATGGGTAGCTCGCTCGGCGAGGCGGTCCCGGGCCTGGCCGTGCACCGGCTGGCGAACACCCAGCTCTCGCAGGACCTCGCGACGCTCGACCTCTACTTCGGCGAGGGCTTCCAGTCGTTCTGCCCGGACATCGGCGAGCCCTTCGAGGAGGCGACGACCCTGTCCTTCGGCCTGCGGGCGGCGAGCATCGCCCCCGGGTCCTACCCGCTGTGCGACGGCTTCGACTGCAGCGGCAATTACCTCGACGTCGGCTTCGACGGCTGGTTGCTGCCCTCGGGCGAGACCGTCCGTCCGACCAGCGGCTCCGCCGAGCTGACGACCTTCACCAGCGAGCGGGCGGCCGGCAGCTTCACGCTCGACTTCGACGGCGAGGTGGTCACCGGCGAGTTCGACATCGAGATCGAGTGCGTCGATAGCCGCCCGCGCGCCTGAGCGGGCGCGGACGGGCGCGCGCCCGCGGCCCTCAATCGTGGCGCCGGACCAGGAAGGCGTCGCCGGCGACCGGGCCGTCGCCGAGGTCCACCTGGATATCACCGAAGGCGGTGGATACCACGAAGGTCACCTCGCCGCCCGGGCCAGGCTCGACCCGGGCGGACTCGACCGCCACCGGGGAGGTCGCCGAGATGAGCGACTTCGACAGCAGCCCTCCCCCGCCGGAGAAGCGGGCGATCAGGGCCGGGTCGGCGTCGAATGGGCCGAGCGGACCGTCGCCGATGTCGGTCACCTCGGTGTTGATGAGGTGACCGGCGGCGAGCACCTCGCCGCTGCTGTCACAGGCGACGCCATTGACCTCGAGGCCCTCGGCGCTGAGGTCCCACAGCGCGGCGCCCCCGGACGAGCGCGCGAAGAGCCCCCCGCCGGTCGCGGCGATGACGCTCCCGTCCTGGCAGGTCGAGAGGCCGCTCGAGCCCGGTGCTGAAGCGCCGCCGTTGGCGACGGCCCAGGTGTTGAGCCCGTCCGCGTCGAACTTGGCGACGATCCCGTTCCAGGTGCAGCAGGACAGGTCGGCGATCGGACCGCCGCCGAAGTCCGCGATATCACCATAGAGCATCGCCAGCAGGACCAGGTCGCCGGCGCCGTCCATTGCGAGGCCGAGGGCGGCATCGCCGAGAGCGTCGCCGTAGGCGCGCCCCCAGGTCGCCTCGCCGGCGCTCGTGAACTTTGCGAGCAGGATATCGGTGTCGCCCTGGCTGACGAGCACGTCGGCGCCGACCGTGATCTCCCCCTCGAAGGCGCCGCCCAGGAAGATGTCGCCATTCGGGTCGATCGCTACCGCGCTGCCGTACTGGGCCCCCGGCGCTGACAGGGCGCGGCTCCACAGCGGCGCGCCGTCGGCGGTGAAAGCGGCGAGGAACAGGTCGTTGTCGTTCGCCGAGGGGAGCGGTCCGTCGCCGAGATCGACCGCCTTATTGTACATACCGGTGAGCACGATGTCTCCGGTCGGCCCGATCGCCACGGCGGCGACCGGCTCGACGATCGCCATCGGCTGCGAGTTGGTGTCGAAGGACCTGTGCCACTTGACCGCGCCCGCAGGGTCGAGGCGCACCAGGAAGGTCGCGAAGATGTCGTCGATCTCGGCGAGATCGGTGCTGCCGAACGCCGACAGAGATCCGTACTGATAACCCGCCAGGACCAGGTCGCCGTTGGGGTCGCGCGCCATGCTCGTGACCAGCACGCCCCGCAGGGGCACTACCCAATCCAGCTCCTCCGCGCCGGTCGTGGGCTCGCTGGTGGTGCCCAGGGTCTCCTCGCCGCTGCTCCCGGCGGTCGGTTCGCTGGTGCTCGTGGCCGGGCCATCCGTGGCTGCGACGCTCGTACCGTCGGTGGGGCTCGAGGTCGGCGTCATGGTGCCGTCGGTCGCGGCGGCCGTCTGAGCATCTGTACCTGCCTCGTCGCTACCCCCACAGCCATAGATTAGAGCGAGCGCCACAATCATCGAACGACATGTCAACATCGCCGGCGATGATAAGCGCATGGCGCCGGATCCGTCAACCGCCCGGGCGCGAGATCGCCTGCGGGCGCGGTCCGGCGCGACCTTGTGCCCCGTCCGGCGAGGCGCCACCATCCCTCCATGGCGCGCCTCCCCCACCCCCTCGTCCTCGTCGCCCTCCTCCCCGCCTGCGGCCCCGGAGACACGGGCAGCAGCACCGGCTCGAGCACCGGCGACACCACGTCGACCGGCGACACCACCGAGCCCGGCACCACCGAAGCCGCGAGCACGGCCGCACCGACCACCGGCACAATCGCCACCACGGGCACCACCGCCTCGGACACCACCGGCGCCCCCGCGCTGTGCGGCGAGCAGAGCTGCCAGGCCGACGAGGTCTGCGTGCTCACCTGCTGCGGCGGCCCGCCTCCGGGCTGCAGCGAGCCCAACCGCGGCATGTGCGAGGGCGGCCAGGACCCCGTCCCCTCCCAGCAGTGTCCGTCCAACCCCTGCGCCGGCCCGCTGTGCTGCCTGCCGGTCGACTGCACGCCGGACCCGCCGTTTTGCGTCGCCCCCGAGATGCTGAGCTGCAACGGCGACAGCTGCAGCATCGCCAGCTGCTTCGGCAACCTCAACGGCGACCGCCTCGAGTGCCAGTGCGCCTGAGCGCCGCCACGTCGCGCGACCATTGCATTACGGCAAGTGCGTAGAATCTCCGGGTCGCGGCGAGAGCGTGGTCTTGCGCGGAATATCTATCGATCGATCTATCTATCGATCGATCTATCGATCGATCGATCGGCCGCGACGCCACGATCGCCGCGAGGGCTCCGGCACTGACCCGCGCACACGTCGTATCGCGTCCGGCGCCGCGCCCATGGCTCAAGCCTCCTCGAATGAGGGCTTTCTGGCCCACGAGGGCGGACGTGGGCTGTCCGCTTGACTCGAAGCAAGTACTTGCTTACATAAGAGGCGGCAACCCGGACGACCCATGCCCTCACGCCTCCCCCGGTTCCTCCCCCACGTCCTCGCTGCGCTCGGGCTGATCGCGGTGGTCGCGACCGCGCGCGCCTGGCCCGTCGAGGCGCAGGGCCATCGCGTCGAGCCGGGCGTCGTCGTCGACGAGGTGCTCGGCGTCGGCGTGCTGGAGAGCGCGCGCGAGGTCCGGGTGGCCTTCGAGGCGTCCGGCCGCGTGGTCGGGCTGGCGGTCGACGAGGGCGCCCTCGTGGCGGAGGGCGAGCTGCTCGGGACGATCGACGCCTCCGACGCGGCCCGGGACCTCGCGGTCGCGGAGTCTGCCGAGGGCGTGGCCGCGGCCGCGACCGGCCGTGCGCGCGCGGAGCTGGAGCGGGCCCGCGCGGGGGCCAGCCGCGCGGCGACGGAGCGGGC
>Ga0075152_10000361_pt1 | contig 34598 bp, 23 predicted proteins | sample JI61114C2DNA_FD_70964 | JGI IMG/M metagenome (GOLD analysis project Ga0075152, IMG submission 70964) | Wastewater effluent complex algal communities from Wisconsin, to seasonally profile nutrient transformation and Carbon sequestration -... | ecosystem: Engineered > WWTP > Effluent > Algae...
TCGTCCGCAATATTCGGGGCCGTTTCCGCCGCCTTGAACATGCAGTCCACGGCGGTTCATCTTGCGCAGGTCAGTGGCGGTGATCCTGATGCCACGACATCTTTGCTGCTTCCGCCATGTCATCTGGAGCTTTCGGCAACCCCCGGCCAAGTCACTCTTCGCTGGCTTTCGGAAGTCGGAAGAAACTACAGCATCGAATGTTCGGCCGACCAAGAAACATGGAATCCCTGGCCCTGGCCTCAGGGCGAGGGACCGGGCACACCAGCGGAGCAGCCATCCGAACCATCTCAGCCAATCCCAGGCACCGGAGCAGAAATGACCTTCAACCTCCCCGCAAGTGCCGCAGCACACTGGTTCTATCGGATTCGTGTCGTGGTGGATGGCGAACGTTGATTCGACGCTGGAGTTCATCCCTGACTCTTCAGATCTCGGCGGTATCCACCCACCAATCGTGGTCGGGGCTGATCCTGTAACCGTAGATACTCGCTGGAGCTTCTGTGATGTGGAGATCGGTCAGCTCTCGGCGGAGGGATTCGTGCTGGGAGATCGGCAGGGCCACGAAGAGTGCAGGGAAGCCTTGGTGATGAGTCTCGGAAAGGGCACAGCGGACGAGGGCGGCTCCTTCAGCGGCTTCTTGGAAATGGAAGCTGCCGAGGTGAGCGGAGAACAACTCACTTCCGTCGTTTTGCCAGAGGCGTTTGCCACGGCGGGTATCTTCGAGCCAAACGGAGTCTGCGATGCGAACCGGGGACATCAGGCTGCGTTGTTCACGCTGCCCACCGGTCACGATGCAGGCGGGTCTAGTCGGCGCGGCTGGTGCACTCAGCAAAGATCCCCCCTGCCCTGCCGAGATGCGCAGGATCATGATTTCGGCAATGGTTTCAAAAGTCGGAATGCTGAGCCGTCCGGTGTAGTCGGTGGGCACCTTGCCAGTGCCGTTCATGACGATGGCGTAGCAAGAGCGGGATTTTGTTTGCTCGATCTGGCGTTTAGCTTCGAGCATGAGGCGGGCAAGGACACGGCTGCCGCGTTCTTTGGGAGCGACCTTAAGGTCAGCCAGATAATGGACGAGCTGCCTCATGGGACATGCTCCACGAAATTCGATCCAGCGCTCGACTCGGACGAGGGTGCCCAGGACCTCGCCTGCCTGCTCGGCCACCAGCAAGGTGGCGTGCCCCATGGCGCTGAAGAAGGGCAGATAGTCACGGCCATGCGAAATGCGAAAGGTGCTGTCAGGACCAAGGGGATATTCGAACTGTTGCTCGAAACGTTCGAGAGCTGCGCCGAGCCAGTGAGGCGGTGGTTCGTGCAGAGTGTGAAGGTTCATGAGCGAGTGCCGACGAAGATTTGCGGGTAAAAGAAACTACGGTCACGCTGCTCCATGGCTGCGCCGAGGGCATGATCCCAGGTGATTGACTTGGTGAGTCTGTCGAAGTCGAGGGAGGAGTTCAACTGCCTTGCGATGAGCCTGCCACCCGGCTTCAGCACACGCGCTGCGTCATCAAGCGTCCGCGTGGCCTGGGCGGGAGAAAGCCAGTCGAGGATGTTCGAGAGATGCACGAGGTGGGCACTGGCGGCTGGCATTTGAGCGAGCACCTCCACCATGGGGCCGTGATGCCACGACACTTTGGTTTGCGGCAGAGCGTCGCTCTCCAGCCAGTCGTAACGATGCCCTTCAGCGAAGCGCCCGGTGTACATCTGAAGGAGAAAAGGATTGGTGGGTGCGTCGTCGCGAGCAAAGGCGAGTCTGCTCCGCCACGCAAAATGCTCGTGAAAGGGGAGGCGTGGGTTTTGTGCGGCTTCTCGACCAAATAGCGTCACGAGGTTTGGCAAGGCCATCACACGTGAGAGAGCCGCGTCATGACTCGATCCGCTCTCGATGACTTTCCTCAGCTCGGCGAAACAGCGCTCGTAGCGTCCAGAGTGGTCGGGGCCGTGCTCGCTGACGAATTCGAGCGGACCGAAGATGGTCTCGGGCAGTGAAAGCAAGCTGAACAGGCTTTGCAGCATGTGTTGGCGCTTTGAAAAAGGCAGCGGCTTATGTCCGAGGATTTGGCAAATCGTATCAGGCGAGACTTTGCCAGCGAGATGCAGCTTCAGTCTGGCGAGAGCGATCTGTGAGGGATTCATGTCCACCGCATGGATGCGCCCCAGTGGCAGTCGGGCGAGTGGGATGACTGTTTCTCCGCCAGAGGCGATCATCACGATGACGGCATCACGCGGCAGAGTGTGGGCGAGTTCGAGATCGAGACACGGATCTTCACGCACTTGGGAGAAGGCGAGCGGGAGCTTGGCGGCTTCGATGGCCCAGGCGTCAGGCGCGTTTTCGTTCATGGAGGGCATGGATGGCAGCAAAGAGAAAACAGGCGGCGAGCAAGTCCACGGCGTAGTGCAGGCGCAACGCAAGCGTGGCCGCTGCCATGAGCAGCGACGGTAAAAGCATGATCCAGAAGCGCCGACGGAACTGCCGCCAATCCCAGGTCAACAGGCTGAGAGTAATGAGCACATGCAGGCTGGGAAAGGCATCGTAACGAGCGGCGACGGAGGCATTCAATGAAGTGTTCCAAGCAGTGATGTAGCTGCCTGACAGCGGCGCGGTGAAGCTTTCTGAAAACGCCTCAGCCGGTGGTGCCGCAGGAAAAAGAAGATAGCCGACAAAGCCAACTGCAAAGGCCGTAAAAAGCCACCGTGACAATGCCAACCGCCACGCAGGAGCGCGTAACAGGGCATCGATCATGGCCCAGTGAAGATACACATGGTAACTCAGGTAGCCCGCACTCAGCACATCATTTGCCCACCATGAGAAGTACCCTTCCATGGCCCAGGCTGGCGAGAAGCCGAACAGAGCCGTATCGGCAGCCAACAGCTCATGATGCCGCAGAGGCACGGCCAGCGTCTCCACCAGCACCGATGAACCTGCATAGAAAGCCCATGCGACGACATAGGCCGCGATGAGTCGCGTGCGATCTCCTGGCAGCGTGCATCGAATCAGAACTGCATAAGCGGCGCAAAGCGCGAGAACTGCCCATGCCAGTTGATGCACCTGCCACATCAACGCCGCACTGACGGCCATGCCGAGCGTGAGAAAGAGCACCTCGTGAATGGCGATGCCGTGCTTCATGCCGAGGGCTTTTCCTGGCCGCGTCTGCCGAGCGGGCTGCGCTGGACGCTATGGATCATGAACTCACGCACAAAAGAGCTGTAGGAGGAGATGAATGGAGCGCCCTGCTGCCTCAGCTCAGGCTCCAATGCGGCGTGGACCTGTGGCAGGTGATGCCAGGGCACGCCTGGATAAAGGTGATGCTCCAGATGGTAGTTTTCATTGCACATGAAGAAGCGCACGAGCGGACTGGTGAGGATGGTGCGTGTGTCGCGCACGGTGTCGCTGGCGTGTTCGAGGAGCGTGTGCTGGCTCATGCCACGGATGTTCACCATCGTGTTGATGAAGAGCATCGGGATCAGCCAGCCGTGCAGCAACCATGAGACAGGGACGAACTTTACGATCATGATGGCCAGCATGACGGTCACAGTCACTTCAGCCAAAATCCCCAGCCTTTCGCGCATGGTGCCATTCTTGAAACCGAGCAACGGGATGGCGGTGATGTAAACAGGGTAGCCGATCAGCAGACGCAGCCAGTTCATGAGGAAAACCATCCATGTCCAACGCGTGTAGTTCGCGTAGTGATCGGGGTCGCCATCGTCTCCGAGACGCTGGTGATGGCGCAGATGAAGCACACGATAGGCGGAGAAATTTTGCAGCACCGGCATGGCGCAAAGCGCACCAAAGACAGCGTTCAAAGTCCGATCTCCCATCAGCGTGCCATGCACTGCTTCGTGCGTAAAAAGGCTGATGCCATGGAGAGCAGCCGCAGCCAGCAGATATAAGGGCAGCAGTAGCAGCCACTGCCATGCCGAGGTGACATTTGCCGCTGCGACGATGGCACCTGCTGCTCCGAGCAGATACAGCATGGCAAAAACGATGAAGCGCAGAAGATGCCGCCACGAAGACCGCTCATGACAGTGGCTCAAAAGCTCGGCCGTCAAACGTGGGGATGTCATGCTCATGATGAGATTCGGGCTTCCAGCCAGAGATCTGCGTAAAGACGCTCGAATACATGCAGACCGAGATGGACGCCATCCTCGACGGCGCTTCGCCGCTCACCGCCAGCGTCCCAGGCATCCGCCACCACCTGGAAAAAATCAGCCGCATGCCGTTCATCAATATCGGCGTGCAGTTTGTAGTGAACGAGGTCATTCTCAGCAATCCAGCCGCGTTTCACCACCACCTCACCAATCATGGCGGAGAGCCCGGCAAAGACATGCTCGATCACACCCAGGCACCCAAAAGCTGTCTCCACGGGCTCCATGAGGCAGGTGCCCATAAGGCTCATATTGAAGGCACGCACGGCGGCTCCTTCACGTTCCAGGCTCATGCCTTCATCGGCTCCCAGTGTCTTCAAGAAGTGCAGGAAGGTGCGGTCATGAGCCAATGCCGGATCAAGCGCTACGACCCCGCCTTCCTCGCAGCCATGCTCTTCCATAAGATTGTGGATCAAACCCCGTCGCAGTGCCGAGCTAGGCATTCGCGCCGTGAGGGCGGCCATGGGCCGTGAGAAGTAACGAACCGCGAAAAAGAACTGCCGCTGAATCACCTCAAACTGCTCGCGGCTCATCTCACCGTTCACGAGACAGCGAAAACATTCACGCTGCGAAATAGCATGTCGATCCGCTTGTTCGCGCACCCAGAGAAGGAGGTCATTCATTCGAGGATGAATACGAGAAGGTGGCGCTGGCACCAAGTTTTTCATGAGGCCTGCCAATCAAAAAATAAGGGCCGGGAGATAACTCCCGGCCCATGAAGAACTAACGGAGGATCCCTTTACTCCGCACCAGCGACAGGCTTGGCACCTTCTTTGAAGCAATAGAGGTGCGTGTGGGTGGTGATGTAGATGCAGCCATTCGCAGCGACGACGCTGCTTAGCAGAGGGGAGGGGAACTCGATGGTTTTGAGTTCTTTGAGTTCCTTGCCTTCGGCGAGGATGAAGAGCTCGCCTTCTTCGTTGCCGATCCAGACTTTGCCGTCAGCGACGAGCGGGCTGGCCCAGATGTGGCCTTTGGTGTCGAATTTCCAGTATTCCTTGCCGGTCTTGGCGTCGAGGCAGAAAACTCGGCCGGTGTAGTCGGCGGTATAGACGAGGCCGTCTTTCACCGCTGGGGTGGAGATGGAGCGCTCGATGCCTTTGAAGGTCCAGACGGCTTTGCCGGAGATGTCTCCAGTCATTTTAGGATCGAGGCAGCTGAGCATGCCGACGCCTTCGCCGTGCTCGGGGTCCTGGCCGATGTTCACATAAACGAGGCCGTCATGCTCGACGACGGTGCCGATGATCTCGCTAGGGCCGTCGTATTCGACATACTTGATGGGCTCGCCAGCGCTGTTTTTGCGATACTCGGGTGGGTTGGCGTCATAGCGCCAGAATTCTTTGAGGATGTCGAAGTCGTCCTTCTTCTCGGTCGCAGTGTCCATGGAATAGACCCAGCCATCACCAGCGCCGAAGATGATTTGTTTTTTGCCATCGACCAGGCCGAGCGTGGGGCTGGACCAGGAGCAGTGCAGGACGCGCTCGGAGGCGACGTGGTCCATTTCGCCAAGCAGCGTGCCGTCATTGGCATCCAGCATGATGAAGCTGGGAGCCTGTGGGGCTGGGATGTTCGTGTGGGTCCAGTCCACGCCATTGCAGGTGGGGGCGAAGAGCTTGCCATCGACGATGAGCGGGTAGCCAGCGGTAGCATTGTGCTGGAAGACGCCGAGTTCTTTGTACATGTCATAGACCCAGAGGATGTCGGCGTCGGTCTTGCCGGGCTCGACAGGGACGGGTTTGCCGTCTTTGTCAGGAGCGGCCATGAAGGCGGCTTCGTCCTGCATTCCTTGGTTGCCATTGGCCATGCCGTTGACGTCGAAGCAGACGATCTGGCAGCGATTGCCGGGGACGTAGCCTTTGTCGCCGATGATGGTTGGGCTGGCGCAGACGCCGAGGTATTCCCAGTCATTCACTTTACCAGAGCCCATCTTCGGGGAGACGAACTGCCATTTAAAAGCGCCAGTGTATTCATCGAAAACCATGACGATGCCGCGGTCACCGATGTGCTTGTCGTTGCGCGGGGATTCGTTGTTCGTGCCGACATAGACCTGACCGCTGGCGATGATGGGCGTGCCATAAGTCTGAGAGCCGAGCTTGGCGACCCAGAGGCAATTCTTGGTGGTGGACATGTCAATATCCTCCGCGCCGGGGCCTTTGTTGGCTTCTTCAGCATTTGGGCGGAGACGTCCAGCGATCTTCGGTGCGGCTTTGGGGCCGTATTTCTTGCCGGGATCGATGTCGATGGGCAGACCTTTTTCCGGGGAAATCATGTTGCGGCCTGGGCCGCCACCCCATTCGGGGTAGTCTTTGCCAGTGGCCGCTGGCACGGTGGTTGCGGAAGTGCTGTCGGCTTTTGATTCGCCACATGAAGCGAACCAAAGAGGTGCTGTGACGGCGAGCGCGGAGGCGAGGAGGGTGTTTTTTGGCTTCATTGGAAAAGTCTGGATCTAAAGTTACTTGTTCTCGGTGATGCTGAGGTTGTCGAGGAAGACGCGCTTCTGGTTCATCGGTGTGAAGCCGAAGATGCCGGGGCTGCCCTGGGTGTGGGCTCGGGCGACCTTGGCTTCGATGGTCCAGGCTTCAGGTTCAGGCTGGTCTTTGGGCCAGACTTTGCCTTTCACGACACCGCTGCCATCCGCGTTCACATCGACACGTGTTTTCAGAGTATACCAAGTGTTGGCGCTGACTTTGAAGGTGGCGGCTTCTGCCAGACGCTCAAGGTTGGAGCTGACTTCGAGTTTGCCAGCGTTACCACGGAGACAGATGAGGTAGCGCTGATTGATGAGGCCGATGTCGGCTTTCGAGCGGGCGTTGCCGTCGGTCATGACATCGGCCTGCATGGTGTAGTTGGAAAGCGTGGACGGGGCGACGAAGACGGTGCCGCGCTGGAAGAGGAGGCGGTCGAAGCTCTTGCCGAAGACCTTGTTGCCGTCTTTTTCCATGACCTGGAATTTGAAGCGCGCTCCGATCCATGGCAGCGGTGGATAGGCGAACTTGTAGGCTGGGTTGCCTGGATCAGCGGGGAACTCTTCGGTGAGGGTGTAGCCTTCGAAGTCTTCGGTGATCGGCAGGCCTTTCAGACCACGACCGCGGATGGTGCCGGTCAAACCATCGGCAGAGGTGGCCTTCCAGGCTCCGGCGCTGATCTTGGCATCTGGGGCGACGACGAGTTCACCCGCGTCGTTGAAGCTGGCGTCCATGGTGGCTTTCACTTTGGCTGTCGGCGGGATGAAGCTTTCCCATTTCACGCCTTCGACTTTGTCACTCACGACCATGCCATTGGCATCGACGCTGCGGATGCGGAAGGCTTGCTTATTGCCGCGCATGATGACGGTTTCCGCCGGGATGATCTGAAGGGCCACGGCTTTGCCTGCGGCTGGAATTTCAGCGACGGGGGCTGCATCGACCTTGATGCCACTGTTCGGGATCGGGAATGCGTAGAATTTCTCGGTAGTGGTCACATACAGGGTGCCATCGCAGACGACGGGAGCGCCGAGACATTGAGCGGAGTTGCCTCCATCGAGTTTGATCTCCTGGACGATTTCCGCATCGCTGGCACCGGGTTTCACGACGACGAGTTTGCCTTCCATCATCGGGCAATAGAGAAGGCCATCGACGTAGAGAGGCGAGGAATGCAGGTTGGCGTTGCTGAGCTTCTTCTTCCAGAGGTCTTTGCCCGTGTTCGCGTCAATGGCGAAGAGTTCGCCGCCATCGCTGAGCTGATAAATGGTATCGCCGACGATCACTGGAGAGCTGCTGGTGGCGCCGATGGGGAAACGCCAGACTTCGACGCTGGTATCAAGGACGATGGACTCTGGAGTCGGCGGAGCGGTCAGTGTTTCAGGCAGCTTGATGGCGACCATGCGGCCCTTCTCCGAGCTGTCCACGTTCTCGTCGTTGTGAATGGCGATGACCTTGCCCTTATGCAAAACCACGCTGGGGTTCACACCGTTTTTGCAGAAGGAAAATCTCCAGTAGGGCTTCCCGCTGCGGGCGTTCACGCAGACGACGTGGCCGCAGCCGGTGGTGTAGTACATCACGCGTTTGCCATCCCGAGTTTCGACTACAGGAGTCGAGAAGGAACTGTCCACAGGCGGGCTGACGCCGGGCAGGCTCCACCAGACGAGTTCGCCGGTCTTTTTATCAAAGGCATACACGCGGTCGGCTGCAGGGCCGTCAGCGCCCCAGTTGGAGAAGATGTAGTGAACGATGACGAGATCGCCTTCGATGACGGGACTGCCCACGCGGGAGTTCGGGAAGGTCATGCGGCCCAGATCTTCCATGAGAGGCATCTCGAAGACTTTCTTTCCATCCAGCTCATAGCAGACAAAGCGGCCTGCATTGCTGACGAGGTAGATGCGCTTCGTCTCCGGGTCCACGGTGGGGGAGCCGATGGAGTATCTATTATAGATAGAGTCGGAGAGGTAGTCGGCGATCTCCACTTCCCAGAGCTTCTTGCCGGTCTTCGCATCCAGCACAGTCAGCAGCTCGATGAGGTCTGTTGTCTCACCTTTGTAGCCCCAGAGGACGACTTTCCCGTCCACCACCACGGGAGCGCCACGGCTGCGCGCATCGTAGGTCCAGGCGGCGGTATCAGCCAACTTTCCAGCATCTGTGTAGTGCTCCAGACTCACGCCGTTTTGCAGAGGGCCGCGCCAGTTCGTCCAGTCATTGGCTGAGGCGAAAGTTCCTGACGAGAGTAAAACGAGTGCCAGACCGGCGGCACGACGCAGAGAGACGGAGGATTCCATGGGTAAAGGTAGGTGAACTGAGGCCTACACCGTCCACGCAGCCGAAGCTACTTCAACGCCTTTGTCAGCATGACAGTCATCACGCCTCGATAAGTGCCTGTGGGGGGAGGGCTGGCAAAAACGGGTCTGAGCAGGCCCATCTTTCGCTCCGTCATGAGGGGAAAAGGGATTGCCCGCCAAAGATGCGCCGCGAATAATGTTCTTTCGAGTATCTAACGACCTCCAAATTTTCGGAATGGGTGTCCATCGAGATCCACGAGGCTTCCGAGTTTTCGGAACGACTTCCCATCGAGATCCCCGGTCGTTCTGAAAATCAGGTGGCCCTAAACGATTTCTCAGGTTGTTGGGCTTATTCACACGAACAGTTATTTGTCCACAACCGTGTCAACCCCCTTTCTTCTAAAATTATCAGACTTTTTACCCAAATCACGCATCGCAAAGATGATAAAACCTCCTCTTTTTGCAAAAATCGACCCCTTGGGTTGACGGGGTGGTTAAAAGTTTTTACTCTCCGCTCGTCCTGCCCGGACCGTTTTTCCGGCGGGGCCACTGAGTTGCAGCTTTTTTAGCTATAACTTTCGTGCCATTGATCCTCACTGTTGTTGGTTGCTGGATCATCAATGGACCCTCTGACTTCACCGTCAGAGGGTCTCTTGTTTTTTAGGCGATGTGCAGACGCGATTCGTGATGATCATCACTCGTGCATCCCATCACTCACATCGCATTCATCATGCCATCATCGGCGGATGCATTTCAAAACGCGGGATGCGCACATACACAGGTCTGCCGAGTTTCGTCGTGCCGAAGAATGAACCTGTCGCCGTGCTCTCTGCCTTGATCACATGATACGAGTTGTAGCTGAAGGTCTGCCCTGGTTCGAGCTTCGGGAATTGTCCCACCACGCCATCACCTTCGACGACGAGCGTGTCGCCATCGGTATCACGCACGATCCATTTACGACCAAAGATATTCACCGTCTCCTCCGAGCCATTGTGGATCGACACATGATACACGAATGGATGCGGGCGATCCGGTGGCGCGGGGCGTGTCGGATCATAAGACACATCATCCACCGTAGCGGTGAGTCCCGGAAGATGATCGAAGTGAACAGTCATAGGTGGAGTGTAATAGCAGACGCGCTTCAGAACAAGAACTCAGAGCGAGCGTTCATTCGTGTCGTCTTCTCAGGCGATGATGCAAGCGGCTCGTATGCCAACCCACGAATCACTCAGCCGTGGCGGACAGAGAGGGATTCGAACCCTCGGAACGTTTTACCGTTCATACGCTTTCCAGGCGTACCCGATCGACCACTCTGGCATCTGTCCTCACTGATAGCTGCTGCCGGTCGGGGCAGCGGGGCGCGATAGTGCTGTCTCCCCCACATCCTCGCAAGCTGATTTTCACAAGAGTTCAGCTCGCTTCATTGACCTCTAATTCCTTGGCAGAAACAAGATCACCACATACCGGCACGTTGTCTGCGTTTCCCCTTCCCTTCATGAACGTCTCCCTCCGCCCCGCCACGCTCAGCGTCCTCCATGACTTCCGTCAGCGTCGGCAAAAATTGCTCCAATGGCGTTCCTATCTCGCTTGGTTCGGAGTCGCTCTCGCTATGGTCTTGATCATCGCGCTGCTAGACCGCGCCCGCTTCATGCCAGAGGTCATCCGTCCGTGGCTCACGCTCAGCGCTTATTTCGGCGCGGCCATCTTTGCTTGGCGCAAAGCCTGGCGCTTCATCGCGGATGCACGCGAGATGTCCGGAGCTGCGCGCTTGCTGGAAACCGCTGTCCCCGAGATGCACGAGCGCCTCATCTCCGCCGTCGAACTCGCCGAAGGTCATGGCACCGAGTCCGCAGAGTTCCGCGCGCAATTGCAGGATGAAGTCGCCACCCAGGTGCAGCGTGTCAGCCTGGATGCAGCGCTGCCAGTTCGCTCGCTGAAACCCTGGCTCATGGGTGCTGGCGCTGCCAGCGCGGTGGTCATCGGGCTTTGCTTTGTCTCTTCGCTGCATCTACCCGGCTTCCTCGCCCGCGCTGCCATCCCCTTCGCGAATTTCTCCCGCCCCTCCAGCGTGCAGATCACCATCATCACGCCGAAGCCAGCGGACACGCTCGTGCCTATCGCCTCCGAACTGGAGATCATCGCCGACATCATCGGCCCGCAGCCTGATCGCGTGCAGATTGAAACGCAGTCCAGTGACTCAAAGCCACGCCTCCAGGCCATGGCACACACCGCAGGCACGCAGTATCAGAGCCTCGTCAGCATCGGGCAAAATGACGTCCGCTACCGCGTGCTCGCGGCGGATGCCATCAGCTCCTGGCACACGCTCAGCGCGCGACCACGGCCCCGCATCATCGAGTTCGCGAAGACGATCGTCCCGCCTGCCTACACAGGCTTGCCAGAGATCAAACTTACCGAAGATCATGGCGATGTGGAAGCTCTCGAAGGCAGCACTTTGAAGCTCGCACTGAAGGCCAACCAACCCATCTCCAAAGCCGACCTCCTGCTGAATCCCGATCATGCGGATCACCCACCCGTCGTTGCCGCCGAAAGCATTTCAGACAGCATCGTGCGCACGCAGTTGCCCGTGAAAGCCGAGACGGAGTCCTGGCAGGTCGCGCTTACCTCAGAAGAGACCGGTTTTACCAATGACGAGTCCTCCCCGTGGAGCATCACCACCATCCCGGATCTACCGCCCTTCGTGCAGATCATCGAGCCCGCCGAGCAGCTCGAGATGCTGCCGGACGAGTCCGTGCGCCTCAGCGGTGCTGCCAGCGATGACGTCGGTCTCGCCAGTGTGAAGCTCGCGCATCAGCTCAATGCCGGCGCGTGGAGTGAAAAAGAGCTCTCCGCCAAAACGGGCAAAGAATCACAGGTGCAGTCCCTGCTGCCGCTCGCACCGCTTCAGGTCAAAGCGGGAGACACCGTGATGCTGAAGCTCATCGCCACCGATCTCAAAGGCCAGACCACCGAGTCACCACCCGTGCGTGTCGTCATTTTAGAGCAGACCGTCAGCCCGCAGCAGCGCCAGTGGGCCGCGCAGACGCGCCGCTTTGCCCAGCAGGCGGAGACACTCGCCGAGGACGCACGCGAGCTGCGCAAGTCCACTGAGCAACTCCGCAAAACCGAGAAGCAGGCGAACAAAAATCCCGACGCCGCACGTGATGCTGAGGACGCGCTCGCCCGGGCTCAGACTGGGCTGGAAAAAGTCACCGCCAAAGCTGACGACCTCTGGAAAGAGCTGCAAGAGTCCGCCCGCCAAGCCCCCACCCATCTCGATGCCGCCGAGGTCCAGCTCCTCGGCGAGCGGCTCGCCCACATGCGTGCGGATGCTTTGAAGCAGATGCAGAAAGACATGGCCGCCGACATCGAGCAGACGGAAAGCATCAAGCGCGCCGCCAGCGAGGCGCAGTCCGACATCGACACCATCGCCAGTGCCGCGCGCGCCTTTGCCGCTGAGGACAATGCACGCCTCGTCTCTCAACAAGCGCAGCAGCTCTCCCGCCAGGAAGCCCTGCTCACCGAACAATCCCTGCCCGCGAATCGCGATGCCGCCCAGCGCCCGAAATGGCAGGAGCAGCAGCGCGGAGCCCTGGCTGCCAGCGAGCCCCTGCGCGATCAGATGGAAGAGCTGAAGTCGCTCGTCGATGGTGGTCAGCAAAATCAACTCAAGGAATTCCAAAAGCAGCTCACCGAGGCCAGCGCCGATCTCGCCGCCAGTCTCGACAAACCTGATCAAGCCAAGAGCCCCGAGCATCTCTACGGCGCAGCGGATAACCTCCGCCAACGGCTCGCCCGCACTGCCGAAGCCGCCCGTGCCATGACCGAACAAGCAGCCAACCGCGCGCAGCAGCTCCGCGAGCAGATCGCCCGGCAGGAAAACCCCGCCATCGTCGCGCTGAATGAAGCCCGCGATGCCCTCTCCCAAGCCGCCGCCGAAGCCAAGAAACCGCAGCAAAAGCCGAAAGAAGATCGCAACGGAGACACCGCGCAGGAGAAGGCCGCCAAGGAACTCGCCACCGCGGCCAAGCAGCTCGAAGAACAAGCAGCTCTGCGTGAGCAAAACGCCCTCACCAACGACGAAGCCGCGCTGGATACCAACCGCGCCAGCCGCGCCGCCGATCAGCTCGCCCGTGAAGCTGAACAACCCGCCACCGCACAGCCCGAAGCCATTGCTCAAGCCCAACAAAAAACCGAGCAACTCCGCGACGCCGTCCGCGCCCTCGAAGCTGATGCCCTGGCCCAAAGCGCCATGAAAGCCACCGAAGAAGCCGCTTTCAACGCCTCTCAACCGAACGACAGCCCCGCCGCCCAAGACGCCCGCGCCGCCTCGGAAGCATTGAAGCAGCTTCCCGATGCCATCCGCCGCCTGAAGCAGCCTGATCCGCAGGCCACGCAGGCAGCCCAGCAGCTCGCCCAAAAAGCCCAGCAAGCCGCCGACCAAACCCGCAACGCCGCCGAGCAGCTCCAGAACCTCGCCAAACAAGCTGCGACCCAGCCGCCGAACCAACCTTTGAATACCCAGCCCGCGCAGCAGGCTGCCGATCAAGCACGCCAGCAGGCCAGCGAGGTCGCCCAACAGCTTGCCGCGCAGACCGAAGCCGCGCGTGAATCACTGGCCCAACTCACCCCGAAGGTCAGCGACATGATGAAAGCTGTGGCGCAGGATTTGAAGGAGACCCAAAAAGAAACCCAAGCCGCCGCCACCGAAGCTGAGGCCCAGAAACCCGTCGCCGAAGTCGCCGAAAAAGCCACCGACCTCCAGGGCGAAGCCGCCGAGAACGCCGAGAAAATGGCCTCCCTACAAGCCGCGCTGCGCCAGGAAGCCAACGCCGCCGATTTGCAAAACCAGACCCAGCGCCAGATGTCCCGCACCGCCGATGCCGCCCTGGCGCAGATGCAGCAGAGCCAGCCGCAGGTGGAGCAGAATTTGAAGCAAGCCGCCCAGGCCCAGCAAAGCCAACCACAGGCCCAGGCGCTGAACCAAGCCGCGCAGGCCCAACAACAAGCCGCGCAAGCGCTCGACCAACTCGCACAGAACATGGCCAAGGCCGAAGCCGGTCAGGAACTCAGCGCGCAGGAACTTGCCGACTCCGCCAAGATGGAGCAGGAACTCGGCGTCAAAGAACCGCTTGATGAAGCCTACGCCCGCGCCCAAGCGCTCGCCCAAATGGCGCAGGATGCACAGCAAGACCCCGGCAAAGTGCTTTCCGAGCTCGAAAAGGAATTGCCCAAAAATCCCGCCATGCAGAAAGCCCTGGCCGAGCTTGGCAAACAAACCGCACAGGCCAGCGAGCAAGCCATCGCCTCCGAAGCGCAGCAGCCCGTCAATATGGGCCTCGCCACCGAGCAAGCCGCCAACGATTTGAACCGAGTCGCCCGCCATCAAGAGCGCCTTGGCCAGGAAGAAGCCGCGCAGCAAACCGCGAAAGCCGCCCAGCAGCTCCAATCCCAAGCCAGCGCCGCGCGCAGCACCCCGCCTGCCCCAGGTCAGCCCGCGCCCGCCGCGCCGAAGCCCATCGGCCAAGAGTCCCTAGCGCCCGCCTCCCAAGCCGCGAAAGCCGCCGAAGCCACTGCCGCCGCCACACCACCGGTCATGACCGCGCACCCGCTGGAGCAGGTGCAGGCCGCCTTTCTGGCGCAGGCACTCGATCAGCTCGACGCCCAGCTCCACCCCATGCAGGCCCAAAACGGCCAGCAACAGCAACAAAGTCAGCAGGGCCAACAAAGCCAACAACCCGGCCAGCAGCAGTCCGCGCAGCAAAGCCTCTCCCAAGCCCAGCAGAGCCAGCAGCAGCAGATGGCCGATCAGCGGAATCAGGGTCAAACGCCCGGCTCCCAGCAGCCCGGTCAGCCGCAGATGGCGCAAGGTCAGCAGCCCGGCCAGCAGCAATCCCAGTCCCAAGCCTCCACGCAAACCGAGGGCGGCGACCTCCAGGCCATGCTGAAAGACGGCGTGCTAGGCACCGAGATGATCCTGGTCAAAGGCGACTGGGGGCACCTCCCCAGCAAAATGGCCGAAGACCTCACCGAAGCCACCCGCACCGAAGCCGCCCCCGAATACCGCGCCGCCATCGAGAGCTACTACAAAGCCATCGCCACGAAGGCGCGGAAGTAGTCCAGCACGCCTTCGCGCCTTACTCGCCCTTCAGTTCATCCCAAGATTTCAAACCCGTCACGGGCAACAGTGACGCGGCGGCAGCATCCCACGCAGGTGTCCCTGCAACGCGGAAGATATCCCAGATCTGCTTCTTGCTATGCGGTGTGACCACGGAGTTCGGTGCATTCCGCCAGAGACCGAGACGCAAACCACCTTCCTGGGCGTGATCGACATGCCGATGATAAATGAAGGCATCCACCAATGGCAGACGACTGCACTTTTCCCAGGCATAGGCATAAGCGGTAGCCTGAAGCGACTCTCCCTCAAGGTTCAGCAAGGTATGGAAACCCTGTTCGGAAAGGATAACGCGACGAGGTTCGCCTTTGAATAATAACCCCGGCTTTCTGAGATGGCGGCAGAGCACTTCGAGATTTTTGAAGGTGACCTTGTTCGTCGCTTCATCACTGGTCACCGACTTATCTGCCCAAGCTCGAGGATTTCCAAGATCTTCAGGATAGGGATGCCAGGCGATGTGCCAGTCAAGATCGGAGGTTTGCTTCGCAAACGAATCCAGAAAGTCTCGTCCAGGCGTCGCCTCTTCGGCACTGATGCCGTTCATGCCAATGCCCCAGTGATGATCAAATGGAATGTAGAGCCGCGCATTTGCCGAAACCTGCCTCACTGCAACGTGCACGAGGCGAAAGGCCTGCGCATACTCACCAACAGCCTCCGCCATGGTTTTTCGACCCATGTTATACCAGAGCCAGTGAGAGTTCACTTCATTGCCCACGATCCATCCCCAGACACGACCATGCTCCAGATGCGCACCGCTCCAGCGCTCTGCCATCTCCTCTGATACAGCACGCAGCCAGGCGCGCCCCACAGGTGTTTTTGAGTTAAAGCCTCCAACACTGTATTTGTAGTCTTGGCGGGCATCTGGGTGGATTACGATCGCATCTCGTTCCACCTGCTTGGAGGGATACGCGATAAGAATCATATAGACGACGACACCTCGGTCTGAGAGAGGCTTGATCTGGGCATCCAGAGATTTCAAATAGCTTAAATTGAAGCTGAATTCCTGACCATCCACGGTGCGCTTCGGACTCCCCGGCTTCTTCTCCAGATCCAGAAGAGCACTGAGGTTTATATTGATCCCAGCGTGATGAATCCCAAGCGCCAATGCATCATCAACCATCTGCACCTGCAATCCCTTGATTGAGGGAGCCTTGGGAAAGTCTTGCAAATTTGGCCTCACTGACTGGCCCACCAAGGAAGGTGACAGAAGGCAGCATAATAAAACTAAAAGTCTTCGTGGCATGACCTACCCCAAAATAACGCAGTACAAAAAATGGGCGATAGCCAAACGCTATCGCCCAGAATGAAAATAAAGCTGTCTTTTATGGATTCGTGGATCCCCCTTGGGTTGGTGTACCGTTGGGGCCTACTCCGTTACTGGAACTCTGGGGGTTAAATGAGTTCATGTTATTGGATTGGTTGCCATCGCCATCCTCACTCATTTCATCACTTGTTCCGCCGCCAGCATCTTCACCGTCAGCATTCTGAGTAACTTCACCGTTGTTTACATTGACGCCGCCGCTCTGAAAGCCAACGTTTGCATTACCGCCAGCGTGCGCTGAAGCACTGAATCCAGGGGGGTTGAAATCTGGTTCCCAGCGGAGAGCAACATAGCGGGCTTTGACCGTCTTGCCGGACTTAACTTTAATAGCTCCCGAACCGGAGGAGTCTTCACCAGATGCCACAGGCTCAGTGGTGTCGAATACTCCTGGGTCAAATGCCAGACGTCCACGCCAGTCTTCTTTCTCAGGAAGGGCTTCGAAGGCATACACGGCTAAGCGAACCGGACGAGGTGAATGCACTGAACCAAACTCACTCAAGGAACGAACCTGCCCAAGATCATACACAGCAGTACGGTATTTTTCATCCGATTCAGGGAAGTCGATTTTGTTCAGCTTAACAGCGTCATTCCTAGCGCTGTAAAGTTCGGGATTCACATAGATCAATCGGCCTCCACCGATGCCAGAAGCAAAGTTGATCATTGGACCGCTGCCATCAGGAGTCTGTGTCACTGTATAGTTCCCATCTGAATGAGAACCAAATGCCTGGAAACTACGGATCGAGCCACCACGAATCAGTTCAAACTCAAGCCTGAGATAACGCCCCTGAGCCCGACCAAAAGTGAGATTCACAAAGCGATCTGCTGGAGCAAATACTGCGGCACTCGAATTGTTCCACGCTTTGCCATCCGCACTCATCGACGCGCTGACCTTACCCTCAAGGCCATCGCTCACGAAAGAAACGGATTCGACGTACGACTGTTTTACGAATTTGATTATCGCGTTGCTACGCCCACCCGCGAGAGTGATTGGCCGTGTTGGATCACCTACCAGAAGAGCACTAGCAGGTGTAACTCCCTCCGAACTCGACACGGAGGTTCCAGCTGTCGCCAAACTCATATTAACGGGCTTTTTGTCGATACCAGGAACACGGCTCCATTTCGCCACGGCAAAGGTGAGCAAGCTGGCCGTTGTGAGCAGAACGAAGATGGGGGCATTTTTCATGATTGTAGCGTGGAGGTTCGCTGGAGATTATTATTCAGGAAACGCAGATACGCCCCTGAATTTCAGTGAGTTGAACCATATTGCATATACTGTGTAAAGGTTTTTTTCTTGCTCGGAGTATTCGTGAGCTTGTCATTATCTCAGACGCTCCAGCTTGACTCGTGCCACCCCTTGTCTCGTCGTCAGCCCAATCGCAGTCGCGGCAGATGGGGTCAGATCAATCACCCGGCCTCTAATAAAGGGTCCCCGGTCGTTGATTCGGACGATCACTGTTCGTCCGTTGCCCAGATGGGTGACACGCACCCGCGTTCCCATCGGCCAGGTGCGGTGAGCTGCGGCCAGGGCCGAGGCTCGAAAGCGCTCACCGCTCGCTGTACGGTGATCTTTGTAAATGGATGCGATGCCAACCTGGGTTTGGGTTACCCCAAACTCCATGACGGGTGGCAGGGCACGGTGAAACTTCTGAACCTCACAGGAAACCAGCAGGCTCAAAAGTAGTGAAATGAGGGATAAGCGCACGCTGAACGACATCACCTACATTCCATCAAAACGGACCTCAGGCGGCAACACTCATTTTGTTCATCAGCTCAGAAAAGGCCGTCTGCACCTGTCCAGTGACGGGCCCTGGAGCAGTAAGTTCACGACCATCGACCTTTGCGATGGGATGCACATCTCTCGTCGAAGAGGTCAAAAAGGCTTCTTCACACTCGCTGAGCACCCGAACAGTAAGCGTGTCTTCAAAGCAATCAATGCCAGCCTCTTCACAAGCGCGCAGGACTAGCAGACGTGTCACACCTGCCAGACAGCCGGAATCGAGAGGGGGCGTCACCAGCCGTCCCTGCACCACCAGAAAGATGTTCGAGCCCGTCCCCTCGCAGAGTTCACCTCGCGTATTCGCCAGCAAGGCCTCACCACAGCCACGAATGCGAGCGTGCGCCAATGCGCGGACATTGTCTCCGTAGGAGGTGCTTTTGACCCCGGAAAGAGCTCCAGACTCATGACGCGTCCACGGAGCTAGGCAGACACGCTCAGTAGGAGGCCAAGGTTTCAGAGGCACTGCCGTGACCAGAATGGTGTCGGGGCTTTCTCCGCGCTCAGAACCCAGCGGCCCATCCCCACTGGTCAGCGTGAATCGCACACGAGCATCCTTGAGTTGGTTTGCCTCCAAAACAGCCTCCATGGCACCAATGAACTCCGTCTCGGAAACGGGTGTGAGCCCCATCAACTCGCAGGAGCGCAGCAGCCGCTGCCAATGTTCATGTGCCGCAAAAAGCCGACCCTCACGAGCCACCAAGGTCTCAAAAACACCGTCCCCGACTAGGAAACCGTGATCAAGCGGTGAGATGCGCGCCTCATGCAGGGGCATCAACAAGCCATTCAGCCAGACGATCATGCTCATGTGCCATCCATCCACCGGCACGCCGTCCGCGCAAGCAGGTCTTCATCCGTCGTTCACTTCTCTCCCCCACGCACAGCCTTCGTATTTATCTGGCTAAAACCCAGCGCATCCGCAGCATGGGACATGCAAGCGAGGACATTCTTCTCCTCCTGAGCCGCCAACGCTTCGGAAGGCAGGTCGGAGACCTTCGGCATCACCGCTGCAGCATGTGTTTTCACGAGCTTCAGCGTCTGTGCCAACTGAAGCCCCGGCTTCTGAGGAAAGGTGGCCCAGTATTCCTCGCGCAGACAGGGGATGAGCAAGGGATCTCGCGTGATCATCTCCAAATGAAAAGCAGCCTGCGGAGCCTTGCTTGAGATCGTGGAGATCATTGCGGGCAGATCAAGCATCCCCTGTCCCAGCGGCACCTCAGCCATCTCAAAGCCATCTTCCACAGCCCGCACTGCGATGTCCTTCAGATGCACCGTGAAGGTGCGCGGTGCCAACTTTCGCACGACCTCCCAAGGATCTTCGAGCAATGCCAGACTATTCCCGGTATCAAGGCAAACACCAAGCTGTGGACTGGCGATGGCATCCAGCATTTCCAGCAGTTCAGGCGTCTCGAAATCTTTGTGATTCTCGATGGCCAGCTTCACTCCCAGACGACGAGCGAGCGGTTCTGCGAGTTCCAAAGCGCGCCGAGCCGATGCCAGCCAGACCTCGAAATCAGCCCGACGGGTAAAAGTTTCATAACGCCTGCCACCCGCAGCCACGCGGAAAATGCCCATCCCCGCTTCTTTGCCCAAACGCAGATCACGAGCGAAGCGTTCCACATCCCCTTCACCCTGCGGCAGGCGCACAATGCCTTCCAAGCCCATGTCATAGGACTCACAGGTGGAGCGGGCCTTGTGCGCGAGATCGAGACTCCAGCCATCCACACCGATCTGCAAACTGCCGACGCCGAGCGCGTGGAGCCGGTCCATCGCGTCCAGGACATCTCGAAAGGCCGGATATTTGATGCTCGAGTGTTTTGATTTCCAACGATGGGAAAAAGAATAAATCACCGTGCCAAGCCGCCGCCCCGCCAGTGCTGCATGCAGCGCACATGGCACGGCGAGCCATGCCATGCTGGAGGTGAGCAAATATCGACGAAGCATGGCGGGATGTTTTCCTTTTCAGGAACGAACGTCAATGCAGGAACCGCGCCGACTCTTGCAAACTGACGACCGACGCGCCACAAAACAGGGTGTCCATCACCTCAACCACAGATCCCCACGGCTACGATTTTCGTCGTGGGGCATTCTGGATGCTCAGCTCGCTCGTGGGATTCACCGGTATGGCATTGCTGGTGAAGCACCTCGGCAGCACGCGTGCCGTGAGCCCTTGGTGGGCACTGCTTTTCCGTGCATTGGTGGGCATTGTCGTCGTGGCAGTCATCTATGGACCGCGTGGGAATGTCAGCTTCAAGCGAGCCGCCACAGGACGCATGCTCGTCTCACGCGGCGTGCTGGGAGCCATCGGCACAGCCGCCTATTATATAACATTGCCGGTGTTAGGTGCGGGCAAGGCCACCCTTATCGGCAACACCTGGTCCATCTGGGCAGCACTGATGGCCGTGCCTTTGCTGGGGGAAAGGCTGACGACGAGGAAGGTCATCGGCATGACGCTGGCCATCGCAGGCATCGCGCTCATCACTGAGATGGAGCGCGGACAGGTAAGTCAAATGGGCGTTTATGAACTCATCGCCATCGGGGGCTCACTCGTCGCCGCCTGCGTCGTCGTGGTCATCCGGCAGCTCACCCGCACTGAGACCAGCGGCACCATCTTTGCCAGCCAGTTCCTTTATACCACTCTGCTGGCCCTGCCTTTGTGTGCCACGCTTCCCCTCCCCGGCCTGGCTGATCTTGGCCTGCTCACTCTTGCTGCCTTGCTTGCCGCCTGTGGGCAGATCGGCATGACCGAGGGTTTCCGCTTCCTGCCCGTCAGCGTCGGCGGTGCCTTCCAGATGCTGCTGCCGCTGCTCATCACGGCAGGCGGCTGCCTGTTGTTTGCTGAGACGTTTAGTTCCATGCAAACCATCGGTGCCGGGCTGATCCTCGCCGGCTGTCATGGAGTGGTGATGCCACCCAAATCACGCGCCAAGCACTGATTCGCATTCGCGCTTGCCCAGGCTACTGAGGTCATCCATAAACCGCGCCCTTTTATGCCCTCCCCTGCCCTCCTCCTCGGACAAGCCTTCCTCGCTGAAAACGCTCAAAAGCCCGACGTCGTCGCCACGCGCAGTGGTCTGCAATACATCGTTCTTCGTGAAGGCACGGGCAAGAGCCCAAAGAAGACAGATACCGTCGTGGTGAACTACCGCGGCACACTGCTCAATGGCGTCGAGTTTGACAGCAGCTATCTCGCCGGGCGCGAACCCGCAGAGTTCCCGCTTAATCGCGTCATCAAAGGCTGGACCGAAGGTCTGCAACTCATGAAGGAAGGAGCAAAATTCCGCTTCTTCATTCCCTCAAATCTTGCCTACGGCACACGCGGGGCAGGTCTCGATATCGGCCCAGACGAGGCGCTTATTTTCGAAGTCGAGTTGCTCAAAGTCTGGGAAGACTAATACCCGGCCTCACTTCGCCTCTAGGCACACGACATGGCCTGGAGCATTGCGGACGTAAACACGCCCGTTTGCCAGAACAGGCGCACTCCAGCAGCGACCACTCAGCACTTGAGCACGGGAAATCTCATCGAACTTCTCGGTGGTGGCCTTTGCCACAACGAGTTCGCCTTTCTCCGTGAGGATGATGAGGCGACCATCGGCAGCCATGAGAGAGCCAAAGCCAATGCTCTTCTCTTCCCACGCGACTTTGCCATCGGCGAGCTTTACGCACTTGAGTGAGCACCGACTGTTTTGGTCGCCATCAATGCCATAAAGATAACCATCCAGAAGGACAGATGAGTTAAACTGATTTTTCAGCACCTTGCTCTCCCACACCTTCTCGGGCTGGCTGTCGGTGAGCTTCAGAAGTGTGCAGCCTTTGTTGTATCCAGTGGAGATAAAAAGGCTGTCACCACTAAGAATGGGATCGCTGGCATTCACACCATAGCGCGTGGCCCAACGATAAGACCAGACAGGCGTCCCATCCTCGATCTGAATGGCATTGTAGGCATCTCCAGAGCCAATGATCGCAAGCTTCTTGCCATCACGAGTGATCGGGTAAGGCGTCGAATATCCAGCACTGTCGGTGTCACTCTTCCAGACGATCTTGCCGCTGACTTTATCCACACCGAGACCCGCTTTCCCGACATTAAGAACCAGCAGACCACCTTGCACGAGTGGCGCTCCAGCAAAGCCCCAGTCGGGAATGTTCGCCTCGGTTTCTTTCTGCACGTTCTTTTCCCAGACGATCTTCCCGGTGGCGGCATCGAAGCAAAAAAGATCTCCCCAGCGGCTGAGGTGATAGACCTTATCGCCATCAATGGTGGGAGTGTTCGAGGTGCCACCTTCGTAATATTTGTCGCCCAAATCAGCGGGATACTCGTGCTTCCAGATCATCTTGCCAGTGACTGCATCCAGGCACCACACAGTATCCTTTTCATCCGCATGACCACTGGTGAGCACGCGACCATCTCCCACAACGAAAGACGCGAATCCAAGTCCGACCTCCGCCTCCCAGAGTGTCTTCGGCTCGCCACTGAGCTTCCAGTCTTTTTCAGTGGAGATACCATCGTAAGTCGGTCCGCGCCAGATCGGCCAGTCAGCAGCGGAAACTGCGGAAGCGCCAAGGGCGATCAGAGCGGCGGAGCAGAGCAGTGGAGTCGTCTTCATGCGATGTCATTTACACCCGGGGCTGCAGGAATGGCAACTGTGGAAACTGGGCAAGCTGAGTCCGTATCTGCCTCATCCTCAAACCATTCAGCGCAGCACGAACCTCGCGCGATGTAACAGTCGTCACAGATGTAGCGATCAGCGACGAGTGTCGCCTCGGGCTTTCCACAAAAGTCACAGGGCTTCATCACCAAGACGTTTGTCACCGATGAGGTAGCCTTGGACATAATCACGCACGGCTTCAGTAAGAGTGTAAAGAGACTCGCTATAACCGGACTCACGCAGGCGGGCGATCTCAGCACAAGTGTAGTATTGATACTTGGCCTTCAAATGCTCCGGCATGGGCACAAACTCGATGTTTGGCTCCTTGCCCAGCGCGGCGAAGATGGCAGTGACGAGTTGCACCCAAGTGTGAGCCTGTCCCGAACCGAGGTTGTAGAGACCACCTGCTGCTGGCTCAGATGCGAGATGGAGTGTCATCTTGATGGCATCCTTCACATACAGAAAGTCGCGCATCTGCTCGCCGTCTTTGAAGTCAGGACGGTCGGACTTGAAAAGCTGCACCTTGCCGGCCTGAAGAATCTGTCCGTAGGCCTTGTGAACGACGCTGCGCATGTCGGCCTTGTGATCTTCATTTGGACCATAAACATTAAAGTACTTCATGCCGACGATGCGCTTCAACATGCCAGTGCGCCTGGCATGGAGATCGAAGAGGTGCTTCGAGTAGCCATACATGTTCAGCGGCCGCAGGCTGTGCAGGTCCGTCATCGAGTCATCCATGCCAAGGGAGCCGTCACCATAGGTCGCTGCGGAGGAGGCATAGACAAAGCGGCTGTCTTTGGAAAGCGCCCACTCGGCAAGCACTTTCGTGAACTCGTAATTGTTCCGCATGAGATAGTCAGCGTCCTTCTCCGTGGTGGCAGAGCAGGCACCGAGATGAAGAATGACATCAAATTTACCCAGCGACTCGGGCGCGGTGCGCGCACGCTGCTCGAGGTCGCCACCATCAATGTAGTCGTGGAACTTGAGAGGAACGAGATTCTTCCACTTCTCGTCCGTGCAGAGTCGGTCGCTGACGATGATGTTCTCGCAACCACGGCGATTGAGTTCCCAAACGAGGGCACTGCCGATGAATCCGGCTCCGCCAGTGACGAGGATGCGACTTTCTGAAGACTTGAGCATTTTGGCTGTTAGCGAGGAGGCAGGAGATTTGCAACCCGCTTGTCCACAGCGCCCTCAGCAGAAATCAGGCAGGCAGACTGAGGTGACTGCCATTTTGAAGCCGTGAGTGGGAGTTCATGGCACTCTCCTCACCAAGGCGGCGATGTGTCCAAACTTCAGCCGGACTACCTTCGCTTTCGCGGAAGAGCATGAGCGCCGCGTCATCCGTCTGGCCGGGGAAAGGTAATCCCCAGGCGGGAAGAGTGGAAAACACCTCATCAAGCTCCACTTCATCCCAGCCGCCCTGTGACAGGCCGGGCGACATCCAAACAGTCAATGTGCTTTCCAAATGAGCCCGGAAGGAAGCGGTCCCGGAGTCGAGGAAAACGCAGGCAGGACTGATTTGACTGGCAATCTGGGCTAACCTCTCTTCCGAAGGGTGGGCAGGGGCGAGAGAAACCGTGGCCCCGACATGAGAGGCAGCCATGAGCAGGGTCTGCGCATCAGGATGGTCGGCGGACAGGCCAAAAAGGACGACAGAGCCGCGTTCGACGCCATTGCGCTGCATCCAAGTGGCTGCACGGAGAACATCATCCCACACCTTCTCAGCCGTGGTGAGTTGACCGCGATGCAGACATTGCTGCTCCGGTTTTTTCTCAGCCAGCGTGGCGAGATGCTGACTGAAAAAGAAAGACTTCCGCTGATCTTCAGGGAGAAATTGGCTTACCGAGTTATTCATTTGATAGAATCGTTATAATTTCAATAACTGTCAACTGCACTTATGCACGTTTCACGCTGGAGAGAACTCTCTTGGCGATGCCATTCTCTGCGATCCGTGGACATGCCTACATGATCTGCGAACTTTCAGTTCAATCTACAGGTGCAGGTACTCTCTATACCCTATTCAGGCAGAAGCGTTACACACAATCTTACCAAAGCCTTCAATTCGTGCCTGCTAAATGCCAGATTTGGTGATCATTTAAAACTTCAAAAATCATAACACGCTCTAACGAGGAGCAAGCCAGTGAGTCAGCACATGCGTAATCAATGCGCAGCCTTCGCCAAAATAGCAGGAGCGGCTCGTAAGTCCCTGATCCTTAGCCATTTGTCTAGCTGCCGAACGCGATTTTACTCTTGTCACGCCAACCGCCACATGGTTTAAACCGCGCCTCCAACCCAATTTAATGCGCTTCATCCTCTACTGGCTGACCTCCACCTCTGTGGCCGTGCTATGCATGAAAGCTGCCGCGACACCCCATGCGGAGACGGATGTCATCGCGGCAGTTGATCCCGTGCTCGGCCTCACAGGGACTGACCCGACACGGGCGATCATGCTGGGAGTCGGCATCATGGCGATGGCCTACACCTACCAGCGTGTGTGGGCGAATTTCAGGACGGCGGAGAAGCGCGCCTGAGGCAGCGAGCAGCTTTGACGGGGCAAAATTCAGCGGCACCTTCGCCGACGATGGTGGGAAATCTTCTCTCCCCGTCGTTCGTATCTTTCAGCCCCCCATGACTGCTTTCCGTCCGTTTATCACTCTCGCTCTTTTTGCGCCGCTGGCTGCCCCAGCGGCAGACGCCCTCGCCACGCGTGGGCAGGCGGCCTTTGACCAGAAGATCAAACCACTTCTGGAGAAGTACTGCTACGACTGCCACTCCGACGGCACGGACAAGGGGGACTTCACCCTGGATGAACACACGGACTACGCGTCGATGCGGGCGGACTTTGTGATGTGGGACCATGTGCGCCAGCAGCTCATCACCCATGTGATGCCGCCGGAGAAGAAGGACAAGCCCACGCTCCAGGAGCGTGATGACCTGGTGGCCTGGATCGATGATTCGGTCTTTTGGTTTGACCCGACGAAGCCTGACCCCGGCCATGTCACGGCCCGCCGACTGAACCGCACGGAGTTTAACAACACGATCCGCGATCTGCTGTATGTGGACACGCGCCCGGCGAAGGAATTCCCGCCGGACGACACCGGCTACGGCTTCGACAACATCGGCGATGTGCTGAGCCTCTCCCCGATGCTGATGGAGAAGTACCTGCGCGCCTCCCGCGAGATCGCGGAGGATGCCTTTGATGTGTCCACGCCCGATCATGTGGACATCGAACTCGGTGCGAAGAAGCTCTGGAGCCACAAGGGTGAAACGAAGGAGGAGGACGGCGTGCGGTGGTTCCACAGCAATGCGGAGGCGATGGGTAAATTCACCGCGCCAGCCAGCGGCAACTACCTCATCACGATCAGCGTCGCCGCCACCGAGGCGGGCAATGAACCGGCGAAGATCGCCCTGCGCCTGAATGGCAAAGACATCTCCACCTTTGACATCAAGACACGCTGGAAGGGTGATACAGGCCCCTGGCAGCGGATCACCAAAACGGTGCAGCTCAACGCCGGTGAATCCAAGATCTCTGTGGCCTACCTGAATGATCACAGCGAGCCTGAAAACCCCGATGCCTCGAAACGAGACCGCAACGTCGCGCTGGACAAGATCGAGGTACAGGGCCCCTCCGGCCTGCTGGCCCCGCGCGGCAGCCGATTCCTGCGCTGGCTGATCGGAGACAAACCCGTAGGCCTGCCTGTGCTGCAATTCAGCGGCGAGGACTTTGACAAAGGCGAAGGCGATGCGGCACGCGATACCGGCGCGATGACGCTGGCGAGCAGCGGCTACATCAAGCGCGGCGTGGTAATCACTGAAGCCGGCAAATACAAATTCACCCTCAAGGTCGGCGCTCAACAGGCCGGTGATGAACCCGCGAAAACCGAGCTACGCATTGCCGGTAAAACGGTCGGCGCTTTCACGGTGACCGCGAAGAACCAGGCACCGCAGTGGTTTCATGTCGAGACTGACCTGCCCGCTGGCAGCCATGAACTCCAGGTGTGGTTCATGAACGACTTCTATGACCCCGCCACCAAGCAGGATCGCAATCTCTGGGTGCATCAGGTGAAGGTGGAAGGCCCGCTGAACAAAGGATCAGGCATCCAGGTGGCTGATGTGCCCGCCCTGATCGAGAAGCTGGGCACGCGCCTCTTCCGCCGCCCGATCCGCGATGATGAAAAGGCGAAGTGGTTGGCCTTTGCTGACCTCGCCATGAAGGAAGGTGAGTCACCTCTGGGCGCGCTGCGCTACACGCTGGAGGGCATGATCGTGTCCCCCGCTTTCCTCTTCCGCATCTCCCCGCTGCCCGCCGCGCCTGCGCAAAATGGCATCGCCGACATCGACGAATTCAGCCTGGCCAACCGGCTCGCCTACTTCCTCTGGTCCTCCCCCCCGGATGACAAGCTGCTACAACTCGCCGCCCAAAACGAACTGCGCAAAAACCTCGCCGCTGAAGTGAGGCGCATGATTGGCGACTACCGCACCGTCGCCCTCACCGAAAACTTCGCCGGCCAGTGGCTGCAGCTTCGCGACATGGACATCGTCTCTCCCGACAGCCGTCGCTTCCCCGAATGGAAAGGCGGCATCGCCTTTGCCATGAAGCGCGAGAGCCAGATCTTCTTTGAGCACATCCTGAAGGACAACCGCAGCGTCATCGAGTTCCTCAACGCCGACTACAGCTTCATGGACCGCAAGCTCGCGAGCTTCTACGGCATCGATGGAGTGAAGAGTGACAAGTTTGAAAAAGTGTCTCTTCAAGGCACCCCGCGCGGCGGCATCCTGACACAGGGCAGCATCCTCACCCTCACCTCCGAGCAGACCCGCACCTCCCCCGTGAAACGCGGTAAATACCTCCTGGAAAACATCCTCGGCACCCCACCGCCGCCCGCTCCCGGTGGCGTGCCTCCGCTGGATGAAAAGAAGGCCCGCTTCTCCAATCTCACCCTCCGCGATCAGCTCGCCGAGCATCGCAGCAACGCCTCCTGCGCCGGCTGCCATGCCTTCCTCGATCCCATCGGATTCGCCTTTGAAAACTACGACGCCATCGGGCGCTTCCGCACCGAGGAAAAGAAGCTGCCCATCGACGCCTCCGGCACGCTCGTGCGCGGCCAGCAGTTCAAAGACCTCGGCGAACTGCGCACCATCCTGGCCCGTGACATGGCAGACGACTTCACGCGCAACCTCGCCGAAAACCTGCTGACCTACTCGCTGGGACGCGGCCTTGGTTACAGTGACAAACCCGCCGTCCACGAGATTGTCCGCCGAACCAAAACCAGCGGCTACAAGTTCCAGGACATGATCCTCGCGGTGACTGAAAGCGTGCCGTTCCAGAAGATGCGCGTCGAATGACCGGCGGGCCGATTCATTGCGATTGATCTTCCAGGCAAGAGACGCTAAAACCGTGCCCATGTCGTCCCGAAATGGGACGACTTAACTCAAACCAGCGCCACCACCATGAAAGCTCAAGACGCCAAAAAAGAGAAAAAGAAAGCTCCTCAGAAAACCGCCAAGGAGAAGAAGCTCGCCAAGCAGGAGAACCGGGCGAAGAGGGATCAGTAGAAGACTGCGTTACAGCACTACTCCCGCCTGCTCAGAAGATACTTCAGAAGTTCCAGAGCCTTGCGCTCTGGCAGCGCTTCCAGCAGGCCGGGAGGCATCAGCGACACAGGCATCTTCTGCCGATCTTTGAGGTCGGCTTTTGAAAGTATGACGGACTCAGTCACCGTGCGCGCGGTGATGGCGGTGTCGGTTTCCTGCTCGATGACGCCGGAGACGACGCTGCCGTCTTTTTTGGTCAAAACGTGAAGCTGGAAATTGTCTCCGACGACCGCGTTCGGGTCGATGATGTTCTCCAAAAAGTAGTCGAGGCCGTTGCGCCACGATCCGGCGAGATCGGGGCCGAGTTTGCCGCCCACACCGCCCATCGCATGACACACGGCGCAGAGCTGCTGGAAGGTCTGCTCGCCTGATTTCGCGTTGAAAGCCCACAGCGGCGCGGATTCGTAGGCCTTCTTGAGCTTTGCGATGCTCGCCTTCGCCGCGGCACTCGATTCGTTCACCTTGCCCCAGGTCGCGTCGAGCAGCGTGTTGATCTCCGCGTGGTTCAGATTGCGCATCTGGCGGATTTGCAGGCTGCTGAGGTGCTTTTTGTCGAAACGCCCCGCCTTCACCGCTTCGAGCAGCGGCTTCGCCAACTCAGCACGGCTCGTGAGCACTCCCAGCGCCGCCGTTTGCATCGCCACGTCAAATCGGTCAAACCGGTCAATCAGCGTCAAGGCAGTCCCCGGCTCCTTCGACTGCGAAAGCAGCGGAATCACCGCCGCAGTGAAAGCAGGCTCGTCGAGCAGCTTCGCGAAGATCGGCGTCGATTCGGCATCGCCGGTGCGTTTGAGCAAATCGAAGGCCGCACGGCGCTGTGGCAGCGGTTTGGCGGTGTCCGCCAAGAGTGCGCGCATTTCACCCAGCACCGTTTGGTCTCCAAACAGCGCCGAGAGCTCATCCGTAATGGGGGCATTCCTGCCCCCTTTTTCCGGGGCAGGAATGCCCCGGTTACGCAGTTCCGCCCACCCCTCCGGCATCTCCACCGCCGCCTCATCCTTCAACGAAAACGCCAGCAGCTTCAGATCCCGCGTCGTTTTCAGCGTCTTCACCAACGCCTCACGGCCTTCGGCGCTTTTTCCGGCGAACCAGCGGATCGAATCAGCCAGCGAAGGCATCGGCGTCTGCTCCGCCAGCGCCAGCCCACGCGCCCAATCCTGCTCAATGACTCGCGCGAGGCCAAACCAGATCATCTTCGGCAAAAAGCGGTCATCCTTGTCCTCGCCACGCATCGCCAGCGCCGAAGCGACCTCCCAAACCGTCTTCGCATCCAGATTCGGCAACGCCGATGCCAGCGAGAGTCGCACAGTGGGTGAGGGATCGGTCTGCGCGAGCTTGAGGAGTGTCTCGGAGCTGAGTTTGGATTTCCCGGCTTCTTCGGTGGCGAGCTGGATGACCCAGGAGCGGATGGTGTCACTCTCGCGACTAAGCGCTGCCGAAATCATGGCTGAAGACAGTTGGTCCGCAGCGTTGCTGGCCCAAATCAGCTTCAAGATCGAAAAGTCATCTTGAGGCCAGGCTAATCTCTCGGACATGTTCTGGATGGACTTCGCAATGGAGCCATCAGGGTCAATCGGACGAAGACTTTTGTTCGCTGCCTTCTCGGCAAGCAACTTCATTGCCGTTCTAGAGTGCCAACCGTTCGGGCTTAAACATCCAAACAAGAGTGAAAACTCGTCTGCTGAGTCGAAACCGGCTTTTCGCGGCTTGTACGTCTCCTTCCACGAGATGCGGTAGATCCGTCCATTGCTGCGGTCCCATTTTTCGTCGTCGGGGTTGTGGCAGTGCTGGGTATCGGTCCAGTCGATGACATAGACGGCGCCGTCGGGGCCGGTTTGGAGATCGACGGGGATGTAGTCGGGCGCGGAGCTGTGGAGGAGGTCGTAACCGGCGTGGAAGGTCTCGTAGCCGCTGCCGGTGCGGACCATGTGCTGATGATTGAGCTGATGACCGTGCAGGTTGTGCGTGAAAAGATGGTCGCGGTAGATCGCGGGCCAGTTGTCGCCGTTGTAGATCATCGTGCCGACGTGTGAATGGCCGCCATACACGGCCGTGGTGCCAGGTTTGCCCGCGCCGCCTTCGCCGCTGTCGTAACGCGCGGAGGCGGGGAGGTAGTTTTGCAGCTCAGGCGCGAAGTCCGGCGCGGTGGCGGACACGAAGGACGGATAATTCGCGTTCGCCTGATTCCAGAAGTGGCCGTTGCGGATGGCGTGCGTCGTGCCGCCCTTGCCCCAGAAGCTGCGGCAGTGCGTCAGGAAGAGATGGCCGTTGCTGTTGTAATCGAGCCCCCACTGGTTCGATCCGCCGTGGCAGAAAACTTCAAACACATGCCGCACCGGATGATAGCGCCACACACCCGCTCGCATCATCACGCGATCCTTCGCCTCCGCGCCCGGCTTGCCGATGGCGCTCGTGTTGAAGACGCCTTGATTGCCGTAAAGCCAGCCGTCCGGCCCCCAGAGGAAGCTGTTCAGCGTCTCGTGCGTGTCTTGATAGCCGAAGCCATCGAGTAGGATATTCGGCTCGCCCGCCTTGTCGTTCGTGTCCTTCGGAATGAACATCAAATACGGCGCAGCCCCCACCCACACGCCGCCAAAGCCGACCTCGATGCCGCTGACGAGATTCAGCCCCTCGCAGAAGGTTTTCTTCGTCTCGAAGCTGCCATTTCCATCCGCATCTTCCAAAATGGTGATGCGATCCTTCCCCTGACCCTCGGGCTGGCGATTCGGATACGAAAACGCCTCCGCGATCCACATGCGCCCGCGTTCATCAAAGCAAAACGCGATGGGCTGCTTCACATCCGGCTCCTTCGCGATCAACTCGACCTGAAAACCATCCTGCACCCGCATCTCCGGCAGATCCTTCGACGGATTCGGCAGCAAATGCCAGAGCACCGGGCTTTCATCGGCGCGTTTGGAGGGATCGCCGCTGATCGAGAGCGTGCTGGCGGCGAAACTCGGCTTCTCGGCGTGAAACACGAAGTCATCGAAGTTCACATGGCCCCAGCCGCTTTTGCTTTGATCGGTGATGCGGATGAAAATCTTCTTCCCGACATGCTTTTCGAGGTTCACGGCCACGCGGGCCATGTCCTCGCGATCCTCGCCGTGAGCGCTGAGAAGGACTTTCCCTTCCGTTTCGCTCACGATCTCAGTTTTCATCGAACGACCAGCTCCGACGAGAAAACTGGCCCACGGATGCGTGGCGACAAAACTCGCTGACGTGAGCGTGCCGGTGCCTTTGTCACCGATGCGCTCGTAGCCACCGAGCCAGAACTTGCCTGCGTGCTGCGAGTTGCCGCGTTTGCGGGCTGCGACGGTGTCACCTTCGACCGGCTGCTTCTCCCATGCATCGCCCTCGGCCTTCCAGCCTTCGAGCGAGCCTTTTTCGAAACCGAGATTCAGCTCCGCGGGCGGCGGAAGTGATGCAGGCACTCCTGCCTGCACTTGGGCGCTCTCATTGCGGGCAGGAGTGCCCGCATCACTTCGCGTTGGCATCGCCGTTTTGCCCAGATGCGTGAGCTGGATGTTGCGAAACTGCACCTTCGCCGGACCCGGCCCGCTGTGGAGCTGAAACGCGATCTTGCCGCTCCATTCGGCCGCTTTGGCCTCGTGATCGTCGAGCACGCTCATGAGCACGTCGTTCACGTGCACCTCGACGTGCGATGCGGTGGCGGTGATGCGGTAGGTGTTCCATTCGCCCATTTTGATCACGCTCGCGAGACTCTTCGGCTCCGCAAAAACATCCGTCCATCGACGGCCATCCGGCGCAATGCTCACCCGCGCGCCGCGCTCACAAATCAAAGCACGCCCATGCTCGTCGTAAATGCGGCCGAGCCACACCGCGCCCTGATCGAGATCGGCCTGATAGCCGCTGGCGTGACCGTTTTCGCCGCGCTGGCAGCGAAACTGAATGCCGCTGTTGGCGCTGGGTCCGCCGGTAATGCGAAACTCTACCGTGAGATCGAAGTCATGCACCTCGCCGTCCCAGAAGATCCATTCGTTGCCCTTGAGCGGCTTGTCCGCGGGGATTTCACCGGTGATGGCACCATCCTCGACACTCCAGTGCTCCGCTTTGCCGGACCAATGCGTGAGCGTCTTGCCATCGAAGATGGATTCAGCAGCGCCGAGTGGCAGCGCGGTGATCAGGAGCAGGCCGAGGGATTTCATGGCGGAGTGGAACGGTTGTAAGGGCGGTCTCCATACACAGCCAGCCAGGAGAGGCGAAGCTTGGCCTCTTTGGCATTCCCTGTTAGTATTCATGGAAATGTCCACCTCGCATGCATCCTCGGCCACGCCTCACGATCTCGTGAGAATGGATGAGCTGCATGACATCCTGCCAAACTATGAGGTGCTCGACTTCATCGGGCGCGGTGGGATGGGGATGGTTTTCAAGGCACGGCAGATGGCGCTGGATCGCATCGTGGCGGTGAAGCTGTTGTCGGTGCAGATGGGGCAGGGCGACATGGATTTCGCCGCACGGTTCAAGGTGGAGGCGCAGGCCATGGCGCGACTTTCCCATCCGGGCATCGTGCCGGTACATGACTTCGGCACGACAAGTGACGGGCAGCTTTTTTATGTGATGGAGTTTGTCGAGGGCACGGACCTCGCAAAGCGAATCGAGAGCGAGGGAAAGCTGCCAGTGGAAGAGGCACTGCGAATCGCGCTGGCGGTCTGTGATGCCCTGGCCTGTGCTCATGCGGAAGGAGTAGTGCATCGTGACATCAAGCCCTCGAACATCCTTATCAGCCGCGATGGCAAGGTGAAGGTGGCGGACTTCGGACTGGCAAAGATCGACGCGCCAGAGACCGCCTCGCTCACCCTTTCCGGCACCACGATGGGCAGCCATGGGTATGCGGCACCGGAGGTCTTTGCCAAAGCAAGTACGGCGGATCATCGCGCGGACATTTACTCGCTGGGCGTGCTGCTTTACCAGATGCTCACGGGCGATCTGCCACGCGGGATGTTCAAGCTGCCATCGCAAAAGGTGCCGGGGCTCGACACACGCTTGGATGGCATCATTTGTCAGGCCATGGAGGAGGATCGAGACGATCGTCAGCAGAGCGTTAAAGAGATGCGCGAGGCTCTGAATGCGGTCCGCTTACCCTTCCCCGAACGCTTGCCTGTGGCTGCCACGTCAGACAGGGCATTGGACAAACTCACGACTCAAGTGGCGCTGCGGCGCATCGCCTGGGGCCGTGTGACGATGGCGGCGCTTCTACTCGGTGGCATGGTCGGGCTGATCATCAGCCAGATGCGCTCTGACGATCCTGAGACAGGCGTGGAGCATTCTTCAAGCTCAGCTTATTCATGGAAGAACATGCTCAAAAACGATGGCGGCGTCCTGCGGAGATCGCTGCAAGGCAACTGGGCGTCCGTGGATGGCAGCATTCATGGACCACCCGCCTCCGCAGCTCAGCCCGCGCTGTGTGGTCTTGCCTGGGATGAAACGGGTGCCTGTGACCTGCGCTTTCGCATCACCAAAATCTCCGGGGAGGATGGAGTCGTTCACTTTGGCTTCAGACATGGAGATTCGGCTGGAGGGGTCATCTTTTCCGATCAGCGGCTGAGGCATGGGGTTTCATTCATCGGCATGACGACGCTGAGTGGTGTCAACGCGGACAAGGACAGCTCCTGGGTGCGGCGCCAGACGGCCTCATTCCTGCCGATCGGGCAGGCCCGCGAGGTCCGTCTGCTTCTCCGCGATGAAGGTGTGGCCGCATGGATCGACGGTGTCGAAGTCTATCGCTGGAAAGGTGAATGGAAGCAGCTCAGCCAGTCACCACCGCTGTATCTCGCATCGCTCACGCGCGGGCCTGTGTTTGCCATCGGCAGCCACAGAGCACAGATCGCCATTCACTCGGCTGAAGTGATGCGGGTAACAGGTGATGAAGCGAAAGCTCTGCCGGAAGTGCCGCCCGTGGATTTCCACGGACACCGCTATCAATACATCCCCGGTGCCTTCACCTGGATGGAGGCTGAGGCGAATGCGGCGAGCCTGGGCGGGCATCTGGCCACACTGACAAGTGCCGAGGAAAACCAATGGGTGTGGGCGCAATTCTCCCCACATCTGCCATCACAAGACAAGCGGGCGCTGCCGGAGCGGGGCTGGTGGATCGGAGGGAAACCCCTGGAAAGCGGCAGCGGCTGGCAATGGGTCACTGATGAACCCTTTGAGTACACTTGCTGGTCCCTGGCGAA
>Ga0075152_10000363_pt1 | contig 34502 bp, 31 predicted proteins | sample JI61114C2DNA_FD_70964 | JGI IMG/M metagenome (GOLD analysis project Ga0075152, IMG submission 70964) | Wastewater effluent complex algal communities from Wisconsin, to seasonally profile nutrient transformation and Carbon sequestration -... | ecosystem: Engineered > WWTP > Effluent > Algae...
GTATGAAGTACCTCATTGTTCTGGCCCGGTTTATGAGTTATATTAGGAGTGTACAACTCGTATTTCTTAATTGCAAATTTAAAAAAATGAAAAACACATCTAGAGTCCTGATTGCGCTTGGAGCCGGATTGGCTATTGGTGGTATATTGGGTGTGTTATTTGCCCCTGACAAAGGCGAAAACACCCGGAACAAAATCGCCGAGAATGGTAAAAAACTCACGGACCAGCTGAAACGGAAAGTAAGAGACGGCAAGGAAAAACTGGAAGAACAGCTGAGCCGGGTTAATGGTGAGCTGGAAGAAGTGATCTGACAGTAACAAAGCCTAATCAACCTCATCATGTCTGAAGAATTCAGAAAATTTGAATCTGTTGCCGATCAGCTTAAAGCGTATGTAAACACCAGGGTATCGCAGGCAAAGTTGTCATTAGCGGAAAAAGTATCGAATCTCGCCGCTACCATGATTGCTATGCTGATGACGGCCCTGGTGTTCTTTTTATTTCTGACCCTGCTCTGTGTGGCGGCCGCCTTACTGATCGGTCAATGGCTGGGCAGTCTGTGGCTGGGATTCCTGATTGTTGCGGGAATTGTGCTGATAATCGGGCTTATACTCTGGCTGGCCAAAGACCGTCTGTTTCGTATTCCCATCATGAATGCGCTGCTCGAAGCCATGTTTGAAAACGAGGAAGAAGATGAAAAAGATTAAACGAATACAGGATATTGAACGGGAGAAACTGCGGCTGCGGGTACAACAGCTGGAACAGGAGAAAATGCTGAAAGAGTCCTGGGACGGGCTGAAGCATGATCTCAAACCAGGCAATTTTCTACGCAATAAACTAAATGAATTCACCCAGTCAAAACCGGATGAATCAGGATTGGTCAGCGGGCTGGTGAATGTGGGTGCCGCCTACCTGAGTAAGCGACTGACGGGATATGCCGGCAGTAAAATCGATGCTTCTATTCAGACGGGAATTGAAAGATTGAGTGAACGATTGAAGAAAACACTGGCAAGGAAAAGATACAAGAAGCCAAGATCGCAAGACGCCAAAAAATGATCAAATAACAAGGAACAAATAAATTCCAATCATAAAGCCTTAAAAAAAGCACCAAACCCTCCTGAGATAATCCGGAAAAGGGCTTGGTGCTTTTTTGTGATTTGAAACTTGATTATTCTTTGGAAGCTTGCTTCTTGTTGCTTCTTTGGCATCTTGGTTTCTTGATGCTTATTTCGGCGTCTTGCGATCTTGGCATCTTGGTTCTTTGTATTCCATTATTGTTTAAAATACACTTTGCTGATCCGTCCAAACTCAATCACATAAATCGCCACGGCATACAGCGGCTTTGGACCGAAGCCGGATACTTCTTCGTGGTCAATCACCATATTGCCCTGAATAATTCTCTTCTGAATCTTACAGTACAGTTTGGGTACTTTGGTAATAAACTCATAGTCCTTCCGCATATTGTCCTTCCCTTTCATCAGCAGTTTGCCCGGGAATTCATATAACTCCACATCTTCCGCATACGGTTCAAGGAATGCTTCCAGGTCATGGGCATTGTAGGCATTTAACTGTTGTTGTACCAGGTATTCCGGTGAATTTTGAACCAGTGTTTCCGGCAGATGGGGCACCCCTTTTACAATTACCTGGCTGATCTTTTTCCAGTTGGTCAGGCTGTCCAGCGGATTGGCCCACAGGAGAACCAGGTTGGCCAGTTTATTTTTAGCAATACTGCCCCATTCCTTTTCCTGTCCCAGGGCTTTGGCGCCATTGATGGTGCTGGCTTCCATCAGTTGCCAGGTATTCATACCGGCTTGTTGCATGGCCTCCAGTTCAATAAAATAGGAACTGGCATGTTGTGTACCCGTATTGCCGGCATCCGTACCGGTGGCAATGATCACCCCGCCGCTGACCAGCTTCTGCAGGTTAACCGTCATTATGGAATCTGCCGTTTTTTCACTTGCCTTACGGATCTCCGTATTCACACTTTTTATATACGTTTTCGCCAGACTGGTATCGGGCCAGGGATAATCGAGCACTGAACCGACCGTTTCCGGATTGGCGAGATTTAATTCATCTGTGGTGAAATGATAGTGATCGCCCAGCACTTTGCCATAGTTACCCATGACAACGAGGGTAGGACAGAGCACCGTCTTTTTTTGTTTTAATAATTGTACAAAAGCGTCAGGTACCACTTCGTCATCCACACTGTGTACCAGGAAATCCGCCCCGGCTTCCACCGCCAGTTGTGCCGTGATCCTTTCGGTGGCATGCACCGCCACCCGTTTATTGTTTTTATGGGCTTCATCAATGGCGGCTTGTACAAGCGGGAGATTTTTCCGGGCTCCTTTTTCCACATCAGCGTCTGTTACAATATACCAGATCTTGATAAAGTCGGTGTTCAAGGGCAACTGATCCCTTACCGATTTACGCGTATTCTCTTCCGTGAGCATTTCGGTAAAAGGGGAATCATTGCCCAGATTTTTATACGGTGCCGGCACATAAGTGGTCAGTAAAGGTCCGGTCATGCGGACCAGTGGTGTCCGGGGTTTTTGGACAAAGGAATCTTTTTGGGTTAAAAAATTATAGGTGGCGCCCACATCAATCACCGAGGTGATGCCGGCGGAGAGATAGCGGCGCAACAGATCCTCCATATGCGTATGCGTCCATTTTATTTCATCCGCATAGGGTCTGATTTTGCGCAGGTCAATCGCATCCGGGCGGGCATAGAGACCGCCGCTCTGAAAAAAATGTACATGCGCGTCCGTAAAACCCGGGGCGAGGAATTTGCCGGATCCGTCAAGCACCGTGGTGCCGGCCGGTAATTGCTTAAAGGCTTTGTCCTTATCCACCTGAACAATTTTCCCGTCTACTACCAGTACCGAATAACCGGGCAGTATCTTTTTTTGCTCTACATCAATCACGTTGGTGTTTTTGATCAGGAGCTGGGCAGGGGTGGTTTGTAACAGGAGGAAGGAAAGGGAAAGAAGGAGGAGGCGCATGGTTTTTGTTTGTGGGTTATTACTTTTGAAATTTTGTCTAAGGCATATTTTCGAATTCTTTCCTTGTAAATTTAAAGGCTTTCATCAATAACCAGAACAGAATATACCCTGCAAACGCCCCCGCCGTATTCAGCAACAAATCATCCACATCGAAGAATCCAAGTCCCGTTCTGACCTGGGTGTATTCATACGCGAGGCTGAGCGCGAATCCGGCAGCCGTGGTCAGCAGGAGGTGACGCATGCGGCGGAATAAAAGTGGAAACAGGATACCAAAAGGAACAAAGCCGATCAGGTTGCCAAACAGGTTGTATTTGGCATGGTCGGAATTGATATGGCCGTTCCGGTAATACATGTTGATGGTATGAAAAGGAACGGTATTTGCCTTTTTCCAGCCTTCTTTAACGGAGTAATGTGTAAACTCCCGCTTAAAATAACTTTTATAAAAGCGGTAGTTGCCGTTCTTAAAGAGAATGTTTTTGGTGAGCAGTGCGCCATAAAGGGCAAAGATCATCCAGGCGAGGAAGAGGTAGAGGCGTCGGTTCATAACTGCGATACTAACGAAAAAACAGGGAAAGGTATTGCCATTTATCAATCAGATCCCGTCCTTCTGTTTTTCATTTGGTAAATTGTACCGGTCAAAACGTACAACATGAACATTCTGGGTAATCTGATCTGGCTGATCTTCGGTGGTTTTCTGGCTGCGCTTTGCTATTTTTTCGGTGGACTGGTTTTATGTGCAACTATTATCGGCATTCCCTGGGGATTGCAATGTTTCAAGCTGGCCGGTTTTATTATCATGCCATTTGGACTGAAAGTGGTCAGCGACTCATCCAATTCAGGTTGCCTGGCCACACTGGCCAATATTGTCTGGATTATTTGCGGCGGACTGGCATCCGCCATTATTCATGTGTTGATGGGTGTGCTGCTTAGTATTACTATTATCGGGATACCCTGGGGAAGGCAGCATTTTAAACTGGTGGAGTTGTCATTGATGCCTTTTGGGAAACGGGTAGTGGTGGAATAAGCGTGAACCGCACCTGGCACCCAACATCTCGCATCTCACACATAGAGACATAGGCACCTAGGCGCACATAGGAGAAGGAGAGGCCGGTTGAAAGGTTGGAATATTGTATTTAGCAGAGGCAACATAGAAATTTGCTGCTGCGCAGCTAGCGGATTGTTGAATATGGCACCTCACAACTGGCACCTGGCACCTCACACCTGCTTCTGAGAAGAAAAAACCCCGCCGGGAGGCGGGGCATAAAGTTTAGGGGACACAGAACTTTTCGTTTTCATAGGTCCGAATTTCAAACGGACTTGGACATTGGGGTTGGATTGGATTGGGTTTTCATTGGACTTTTGGATCTGGACTTGTTTGGTTTTCTTTGGATCTGGACTTTGGTTTTCTTAGGATCGGGTTTCTTGTGGTTTTTTCGGATCTGGATTTTGGTTTTCTTAGGATCGGGTTTCTTGTGGTTTTTTTTGGATCTGGACTTTGGTTTTTCGGATCTGGATTTTTTCTCTTGTTCTTAATTGCTGATTAAAGCTACATCCGCAACACACGCAAAAAAAATAGTTGGCTTCTTAATTTGATGAATTCGGTGATGAACATTAGCGATCCTAAAAGATTACACTTACTTTCTTATTCAGCATTTTACATAAGCAATTACGTATAGTAAATCAACGTCGTAGTATCCCGTACACTTTGTAGCTGCCGCACTACAGGCAACTGGTTCAGTGCATAAGTCTATTTACTTATTTTATTAAACCCGTTGCATACGGATTTCACTTATCCTTTTATTGCAACGAACTTTATTGATGAATTCAGTGCGGCAACTAACATCAGGGTTATGAAACAATCACGCTACAACACTATTCTTGATAGTGTACTCCGGCTGACAAATAATACGGTATTTGAAATCGGAACGGATTTTACTTTTATTGAAGTATACCTGGGGGCACCCGGTGATCTGTTACTGGAGAAGGATGCTTTTATCGGACGCACCATAATGGAGGTTGTTCCGGAAGGTCACTGGAAAATGGTACAGCCCTTTTTTGAAAATGCAAAGACAACCGGTGAACGCATTCATTTTTCCTATCCTTCTTTTATTCCCGGGGAAGAACGTTGGTTTACCGCCACCCTGCAATTTATCTCTTCCGGTTGCGAATATCCGTTTTACCTGCTTTGCGTGATGGATTGTACGGAACAGAAAAAAGTGGAAGCGAGTATCCGCTTCCAGGCCGCATTTGAAGAGCAGATGATTTATGCCACCAGTACATTGTTGCAAACCACACAGGAAAATTTTGATGAATCAGTGAATGCGGTACTGGCACGTATCGGATCTTTTGCCAACGCAGACAGAGCCTATATTTTCCGTTTCAATGAACATCAGCAGACAATGGATAACAGTCATGAATGGTGTTCGGAAGGCATCAATCCGGAAATTGACAACCTGAAAGGACTGCCGGTTGACATATTCCCGGAATGGATGCGAAAACTCCGGAATAACGAAGAAGTGTATATCCCTGATGTGCAGTTATTGCCTGCAGCCTGGATTGCCGAGAAATCCATTCTGGAACCACAGGGGATACTGTCATTACTTGTATTGCCGGTAACGGCCGCAGGTAAATTGTATGGTTTTATTGGCTTTGATGCAGTAAAAAATAAAATAGCCTGGGAGAAAGCACAACGTCAGTTGTTGCAGTTACTGGCCGATAACCTGGGTTCCGTTATCCTGCGACATCAGCAGGCGCAGCACTTACAGGAAGTAACGGCGGATGCGCAACTGCTGGCGGATAAAGCCACACGGGCCAGCCGCTATAAATCTGATTTTCTGGCCAACATGTCGCATGAAATGCGTACACCGCTCCACGGCGTACTGGGGTTTACAGATATCCTGATGAATACCAACCCGCAGCCCCAGCAATTACAATACCTGGGTCACCTGAAAGAGTCAGCGGAATCCATGCTGCGTGTGATTAACCAGATACTTGATTTCAGCAAAATTGAATCCGGTAAAATGGGACTTGAACTGGTGAAGAGCGACCTGCCGGCACTGATCAGGCGCTGTTGCAATAAGATCCGGGTAACGGCAGCTGCTAAAGGACTTGCCTTTATTTATCATCCGGATCCCTGTATACCTGAAAACTGTATACTGGATGATATGAAACTGGAACAGGTACTGAATAACCTGTTGGGTAACGCCATTAAGTTTACGGAAAAGGGACGGGTGGAATTGCGGGTGGAAGTACAGTCTGAGCCAGACAGTGATAATAAACAAACACTTTTCTTTTCTATTTCAGATACGGGTATTGGTATACCACACGAGCAACAGCTGATTATTTTTCAGGCTTTCTCACAGGCCGACACGTCTATCAGCCGTAAATATGGCGGCACCGGACTCGGCCTCTCTATCAGTAAAAAATTCCTTGACCTCATGGGATCTGATCTGTTGTTGCGCAGCACAAAAGACAAAGGAAGTGTATTCAGTTTCGAGCTGGAAGTACAACGGGTATAATGGCTGATTGTAAAAAGGATCCTTGACTTGATCAGTCACCTCCGCCACCACAACCTCCGCTGCATCCGCCACTGTCACCCCCGCCGTCACTGCCACTATCGCTGCTGCTGTCGCCCCAGTCACCACTGGCACCTCCGCCACCGGCATCTCCACCTTCGTAGCCACTGAATTCCGGATAGGCTACGGCCGGCTCGCTTTCAAAATGACTGTATAGCGGTTCGTTACCGTAAATAATTCCGTCGCTTCCGCTGTCACTTGTACCGGTATCTTTTTTCTTTGACTGGTATCCGTTTTTCTTCACCTGCTCCTGATCAAATTTGGTGTCGCCCCAAATAGCCACGGGTGGATCAATATCAAATTCCTTTTTATATAAGGCAACGGTATCCAGGTATTGTGCACTGAACCGGCCGGTCTGGTCTTCCATGGGTACCAGTTCAGGATAATGATCAAAAGGCTGACGGATTACCTGATCGCAGAATTCACGGTAGGCCTTGCTGAATAACAGGTGTTCATGCCATACCACATCAATGATTTTTGAAGGCGTCACCTGGAAATCACTGACCAGTCCGAGAAAGATGAACTTTTTGTATTCATGAATAGCCCGCAGGGTAAACGGGGTTGTCCAGCCATGTTTTTTCCCGATTTTATGGGCGAAAGCCATCAGCGAGGGATCCGTTTTTCCGAACCGGGCTGAAATTTTATCCCAGAGCCCGGGGCTCACCACATGGTCAAAGGTGTAATTACGGAGTTTTAACCAGAGGTCTTTTTTATGCATATGATTTCTTTTATAGTAGTTGAAAAAACCGGTCAGCCTATTAAAAATAAGGGCAAAATGCCTGAATCCTGACAATTATCAAGGAATTGTCATACAAAAGTCATGTGCAGCAACCGGAAACATTTTTTCCCTTTGCAACATGAAAAAGATGCCCTTCCTCGCCCTATTCCTGCTGGCCGCAACAATGGTTCATGCGCAGCAGAAAATCAGTTTTGATCTGGGTGTAATCCGCCAGACGATGCATGAAGTAAACGGACTGAACATCAGCAGTTTTTATCATTTCAGTGAAAAACTGGCCGGTGGTGTGGAAGTGAACCGCTTTTTTCCGGTCACCAGCCATGCGGATGCAGAGGTAAATACTTCTGCCTGGGATATTGATATCAACTTTCACTATAATCTTTCCCTGGGTCATCATTTATATGTTTACCCGATCACCGGTTTCAGTCATACATCCGAAAAGGAAGTTTCCAAAATTCCGATGGGAGAAGCGGTAACAGATCGTTTCTGGTCCATCAATGCGGGAGCCGGTTTGCTCTGGCAAAAAGGCCATTGGGGTTTTCATACCGAGTACCTGCACACATGGGGACATATCAATCAGCAGTTTGTACTGGCCGGAATGAACTATGAACTGGAACTGGGTCATCACAAAGCACATAAAAAACATATCGGCGAGTAAGTATCACGGGATAGTATTATTTTCATGGACATAATCAATCCTGAAAATATACGGCCATGCATCCCTTATCCCAACATGAGCAAGAGACCGCCACGCGGCCCAATGACCAGATCATTTCCTATTACACACTCCGAATCCTGATCGGCGCCACGGGCATTTTACTGCCCATACTGGTGGTGTTTGGAAAATGGATTTCTAACGGCTCTCCCGCGCTTGAATTTTCCATCAGCGATTATTATGACAACGGCGCCGGCGGCGATATCCTGGTCGGTGTATTGTTTGTACTGGGCTTTTTCCTGCTCTCCTATAAAGGTCCCGATAAACTGGATAACCGGACAGCCGATATTGGTTGTGTGGCCGCCCTGGGACTGGCCTTGTTTCCCACCACGTATTGTAACGGATGCTGGGTTTACTACGCGCATTTTGTTTTTGCGCTTTCCCTGTTTTCCGTTTTTATCTTTTTCTCCCTGGTTTTGTTTCGTAAAACAAATCCGGCTAAAGCCATGACGCCGGAAAAGAAAAACCGGAATAAAGTCTATCTGGTCTGTGGTATCATCATGATTGCCTGTATACTGGCCATCACGTTCAGCCTGGTCGTGCTTAAACAGGAGATATGTGAAAAATACAGCCTGGTGTACTGGTTTGAATCCATTGCCCTGGTTTCCTTTGGTATTTCATGGATCACCAAGTCTGAGACATTTTACCTGCGGGATAAATAAACCAGCCGTATTACCATATCCAGACAGGGGCTTCATTGTTTTCTGCATAGACCAGCAGGTCGAAGATTACGTGTACCAGCACTGGCGGCCAGAGACTTCCTGACCAATGCCGCAAAGCGCCCAGCAAAATGAACGCAAGAAATGACCAGGAGAAAAATAACCAGATGGGTGTGATGCCGGCCGTAACCGGTGACAGGAATAGCGCTGATTTATAGGAAGCATGTGCCAGTGCGGCAACAAAAATGGCCCAATAAGGACTAACGGTTTGAAACCGTGTTTGTACAAACCCCCGGAACAACAACTCTTCCATCAGACCAATACTGACCGCCAACAGGCAGAAGGTCCGGAAGTATACCGGGAGCAAGGGTAAGGAAAAACTGACCCGGTAATAGAATGAGCCTGCCAGACCCAGCCATACCGCGCTGAAACAATACAACAACAACCGCTGATTGGCCGGCCGGGTCAAATTGAAAGTTGTTCGGTTATACGTTATAGTTATATTCCGGCTGATAAAATACCCCGCGATCAGCAGGGGAATTCCTCCCGCCCATTTAACCGGCACCGGCCAGCTGATCAGCAACCCGAAAATAACCAGGCAGCCGCTGCAGGCCAGTATATCAATGGCTGCCTGCCGCGGGGTGGTTTTAATCAGTTGCAGTGTCAGCATGGTTGACCGTTTTATATTTGAGGCGAAACCAGGTGAATGCAATGACTACGGGCAGTAATAACAACAACCAGCCGGAGCCCACACAAGCGCCACTGTTAGCCACTATAATACAACCCGGCAACGCTTTTTCCAGCGTAAGCAGTGTGGTACTGTCGTGCTGATCGGCCATCGGCACAGACAGGTACCTCAGTTTTTTCAATGAACTGATGGTGCTTATATCCGTAACAGTATCGGTAATTATCAATCCGCGCAGATCCGGCAATTGCTGTAAAGCGGAATAATTGCGGATGGATTTACTGCCCGGCAGCCCGGCCACTTGTAGTTTTTTCAAAGACCCCATCACTTCATTAAAGGTTTCCTGTGAGGTATTAACCGGGAAGCCGATCCATTTCAGTTTCCTGGCCCGGGCCATCAGTTCAATTCGGGTGCATGGGCCTGAAATCATCAATACGGATAACTGGTTCAGCTGGTCCGATAATTCATCAACAGATCCTGTACCCTTACTGAAGTGCATCACGAGTTCATCCGGTTTTTCCAGTGGTTTCACCACGGAGAAAAACGGTTTGTCCGTAAGCAGGGAGACCTTGCGCAATTGCGGATTATTACTGAAGAAGTTGGCTGGTAAGGCAACCAGGTGCTCACTGTAAATGATGCATTGATTCATGGCAGGAAGCGGAGGAAGCGGATTCGTAATTACAGAATCAATCAGGTTCAGATAAAGGCATTCCGCTTTATTCCAGCCGGACAGATCGTTAATACTGTTGTTACCGGCCGGTTGGCTGACATAACGCGGACTGAAGTAACCGGCTTTTTTTCTGTAATCAGCGGCCAGATCAACGCCTTCCCAGTCTTCAAATACCAGGGAAGTGGTTGGGTATTGCCGGGCAATTGTTTCCAGGTACGGCAGGTAGGACAAAGGAACAGAATCTCTGAAAAAAATGGTCTCCAGCTCACGGAGTGATTCCTTGTTCATCTGCCTGAAAAAGGGCAGCAGCTCTTCTTCATATTCTACAATCAATGCGTGTATTTTTCCATTTACCAGGATCATGGAGTCGCCACTGTCATCCACCCGCAGCGTATCCGTTTCCGGTGTGTGATACCGGAAGTAATAGTCATTCATGCCGATCCAGTCATCTTCTTCAGCCAGCAGGGCTGATTGGTGATGGATGCCATTCTGAAACATTCTCAGGTGATAGGCTTTAGAAAAATTAATGGCCCCGTTTTTTCCGGGAATACGAACCACGGAGAAAGACTTTTCATCCGGATACAGCTTTAGCAGGAGGAGTGTAAAAAGACCGAGGAGCCCGATAAAAACAAGGGGCAGCCAGCGGTATTTTTTTTCTATCCGGACGGCCGTTGTGCTGACTTGATTCATAAAACCCGTTTTAAAGGTTCAGCAAAAAGAAACCGGGGTAACGGATGCGTTGGCAGAGGTAATATACCGGTGTGGGGAAGGGGGGCGGGATGACGCAGGTTACCTGCAGGCATGATTCACGGGCTATACTTGGCTATCATGTTCAGGTCCATTCATTGAAATAGCTGAGAATTTCCCGGGCCCTGTTTACATAGAAGCCTCCGAACAGTACGGCATGAACCAGCAGGGGATAGGCTTCCGTGAGTTTCAGCCTTTTTTCCCAGCCCTGTTCCAGCGGATAAGCTTCATGGTAGGCCGCATAGAAACGATCATCAAAGCCCCCAAAAAGACGGGTCATGCCGAGGTCCATTTCGCGGTGACCAAAATAGACGGCCGGATCAAAAATGCAGGCCTGTCCGGCCGGGGTTACTGAATAGTTGCCACTCCAGAGATCGCCGTGTAACAGGGACGGGTGCTCAACAGGGAACAGGGAATCCAGCTGGTTGCAGTAATGGCCGGCAGCATTGAGGTCATTCCGGTTGAATGAGCCTTTATTAAACAACATTTCCACGAGGGGCATGATCCTGTGTTCTGTATAGAATTCATCCCAGGTGTCTTCCTGTTTATTTCGTTGTTTCAACCGCCCGATATAATTATCACTGACCCAGCCAAAGTAAGGCTGGATCTTCTGGTGCATTCCAGCCAGATCCCGGGCAAAATTTTCCCAGAAGCGGTCCGCCGGTTGTCCTTTCTCAATCCATTCCAGCAGGAGATATTGTTTATTCGCTGCCTGTCCGGTTTTAATAACGCCCGGGATATATATATTGCTGTTGCTACGCAAGGCTTCCAGACCGGCTGCTTCAGCCTGGAACATTCCTGGATACAGACCGGCATTATTGAATTTCAGAAAAAATTGTTCTTCCCCACGTTGTATCTGCCAGGTTTCATTTATATCCCCGCCATGCACTGCCATGGTACGGTCTGCCTGTATGCCGCAATCGTCAAGAATTTTCTGCATGTTGTTAAGTTGGTCTGGCGGGTATGAAATTAAAGAATCCCGGCTGTCCGGCAACCGGGAAGCGCTCTAAACGGACCATTCATTTCCGGATTTAAGTAATAGGGAATGATGCCATTAAGTACTAAACGGTAAGTTAAGCGCTGGAAATTCAACAGGCATGAAGTTGAACAGTCGTTCGTATGTCTATACTCATGTAAAATCCGCCAAATTGCTGACTTTGCTCATTTTATAAAGGGGCTGCCCCTTTCTACTTTTGAAAACTGATCAGGCAATACCCTTACCAGGATCAGTATAAAACGATTGTTCAATTTAAATCTTGCTGTATGTTAACAACACAAATACCCGTTGTTGACAGGTTCATGCAATACATGAAAAAACGTAATCCTGACCAACCAGAATTTTTACAAGCTGTTTCTGAAGTAGCCCAGGCCATTATCCCGTATATCGAGGAACACCCCGAATACCAGAAAGCGAATGTGCTTGAGCGTATGACTGAAGCGGAACGTATCATCATCTTCCGGGTTCCCTGGGTGGATGACAATGGAAATTTCCGGGTAAACAGGGGATACCGGATTCAGATGAACAACGCGATTGGTCCATATAAAGGCGGACTCCGTTTCCATCCCAATGTAAATCTGAGTATTCTGAAGTTCCTGGCCTTTGAGCAGGTATTTAAAAATTCACTGACCACATTGCCCATGGGCGGCGCCAAAGGCGGATCTGATTTTGATCCCAAAGGAAAATCCGACAACGAAGTGATGCGTTTCTGCCAGAGTTTTATGACGGAGCTTTACAGGCATATCGGCAACGATACCGATGTACCTGCCGGTGATATTGGTGTGGGCGGACGTGAAATAGGATTCTTGTTTGGTCAGTATAAACGCCTGTCCAACGAATTTACCGGCGTGCTGACCGGTAAAGGCTTTACCTATGGCGGTAGCCTGATCCGTCCTGAAGCAACCGGTTATGGATTGTTATTCTTTGTAGAAGAAATGCTGAAAACACAAAATGAAACCCTGAAGAATAAAAAAGTGGTTGTATCCGGCAGTGGTAATGTGGCGCAGTATGCCATTGAAAAAACAATTGCCATGGGCGGTATACCATTAACCGCTTCAGACAGCGACGGCTTTATTTATGACCCGGATGGTATTGATCAGGAAAAACTGGAGTATATCCTGGAATTGAAGAACGTGCGCCGTGGCCGTATTTCCGAATATGCGGATAAATACAATGTGCCTTATTATGCAGGAGAAAAGCCATGGAAAATACCTTGCGATGTGGCATTGCCCTGTGCGGTTCAGAATGAACTGGACAAGGAAGGCGCCCTGCTGTTAATAAAAGGTGGTTGTAAACTGGTAGCTGAAGGTGCCAATATGCCGACCACTCCTGAAGCCATTGAAGTATTGCAGGAAAAAGGCATCGCGTATGCGCCGGGTAAAGCAGCCAATGCAGGTGGCGTGGCCACTTCCGGACTGGAAATGTCTCAAAACTCAATCCGTCTCTCCTGGACCCGGGAAGAAGTAGAGCATAAATTAAAGATGATCATGAGCAGTATTCACGAACAGTGTATGCAGCATGGCCGGAAAGAAGATGGCAGTATTGATTATGTAAAAGGAGCAAATATTGCCGGATTTGTACGCGTGGCTGATGCTATGCTGGCGGAAGGACATGTGTAGTGTAAGGTTTAAGGTTGAGAGGTTGAAAAAGGCGTAATGATTAATCAATGCTTCCTGGCACCTGGCACCTGACACCTGAAGGGGCAGGTTGAAAGGTTGATAAGATAGCTTCGTAGAAGGCCTCACATCTCACAACACACATCTCACATCATAGAGGGTTGTACTGCATGTAAGCAGCGCAACCCTTTTTTAATTCTTCTCCAGTACAAATTCATTGCTGTAGATCCGGAACAGCAGAATTATATAATTGACCAGTAAGGGGCCAAAAATAAGACCGATAAAACCAAATAGTCCGAGGCCGACCATTACTCCCAGTACGGTTACAACGGGGTGTACCTGTCCCAGTTTTTTTAAAACACTGATTCTGGCCAGATAGTCCACGTTTCCTGTCACAATCACGCTGTACAACAGCAGGCCGGTGGCATTCAAGTTGTCGCCGCTGGCATACATAAAAACGACCAGGGGAACCCAGATCACCATGGTACCGATAACCGGAAAGAAAGCAAAGACACCGGTGAGGAATCCCCACAGGATAACATTGTCAGGTCCGAAAATGATATAGCCAATAGTGGCGGTAATCCCCTGTATCAGGGAAATAATCGGGATACCGAGTGCACTGGCCCGTACGATCCTTTTGGTTTCTGTGGCCAGCAAGACCACATTGGCATGTTTTAACGGAAGAATATCCGAAATGTAGTTTTCAATGGCTTTCCCGTTTACCAGCATATAATATAACAGGAATAATAAAATCGCCAGGTTTACTATCAGGTTGGATGTGTCATTGACCAGCGAGGGAAGAATGGCCGATAGTTTTTGTTGCAGTCCGGTCAGGCTTTCAGCCGATACCAGGGTAAAACCGGTTTTAGCCTGCGCGGCATTCACCGCTTCCCGTATCCGGGTCATGGTAGCCGCCGGATCTTTCAGAAAAGGATGCACCTGTCTTTCCACAAGCACAAAGGTGAACCAGACCAATGCGGCCAGCAGGAGTGAATATGCCAGCAGGTAGAGTCCGGCTGTACGTCCCTTTTTCCATTTGTAATGATAGACCAGCTGGAAATAACTGTTGCGGCTGAGAATATAAAGCGTTAATGCGCCCAGCAGACCTGGAAAAAATATATAGAGTTCCCGTATAGACAGATAGACAAGCAGGATCAGCAAAACAAGGATAATCACCTGCTTGATCTGGTTGTTGAAATTAACACCGCTGTTCATGTTGCAGGCTGATTGGTACTATAGTAAGGTAGTCTATTATTGCGACAGATAAAATGACGCCGGTTAGTTAACCCGGAAAACGGAGTTCCGGGCAATAAAAAAGCCGGTCTGTTTGAGAGACCGGCTTTTACTATTGAAAGTGCTGATATTAACTCAGGTGTTTGCCGAGGAATTTAGCGATTTCAAACATGGAAACCTGTGCTTTGTTACCGAAAACAACTTTCAGTTTGGCATCAGTGTTTACATTACGTTTGTTTTTAGCATCCTGCAGTTTGTTGGCTTTGATATAAGCCCAGATTTTTTTAACTGCTTCTGTACGAGGCAGTGCTTTAGCACCAACCACAGCGGCTAATGCGGCGCTGGGAGTCAGGGCTTTCATGAAAGCTGCGTTCGGCTTGCGGGCAGATTTCTTCTTAGCGGGTTTTGCAGGCTTAGCTGCTTTTTTCACTGCAGGTTTTTTAGCAGCGGCTTTTTTAGCTGCGGGTTTCTTTGCAGCGGGTTTTTTAGCAGCGGGTTTCTTTGCAGCTGCTTTTTTCTTTGTTGCCATGTTTTTTAGATTTAGAATGTTAATGGGTATGCTGTATACCGGTATCAAATATAGATGATTTCTTTACTTGTACGCACAATGAGAAAAAAATCAGCAGGTTTTTTTCTCATTGTTTTTCCACAATGAAATCCCATTTTTCCCAATGAAAACCCGGTTTTCACCCGGCGCAGTTGCTATATTGCGTCAGTAAAAACAGTACATGTACATCAATATACACACCCATAATGCCCCGGGACACGGGGTCTGGGCGTTGCAGAACCGGCGGGAATCGGAACCGCTGGAATCCGCCACAGGCCTGTATTCTATGGGAATTCATCCGTGGTATATTGACCCGGTTCATTGGGAAAAACAACTTGAATTGCTCCGGCTCCGCAGTCGTATTCCCGGCGTACTGGCCATTGGGGAAACCGGGCTGGATAAGGCTTGTGAAACCCCTTTTCCCCTGCAGAAACAACTGTTTGCCGCCCAGGTGGAATGGGCCAATACCATAGGGAAACCCTTAGTGATTCATTGTGTACGGGCCTGGGATGACGTATTGGCCCTGCTGGAAAATGCAAAGAATACGGTTCCGGTGATCTTTCACGGCTTTGCAAAAAATCAGCAGCTGGCCCATCGGATAATCAGTGCGGGTTATTATATTTCATTGGGAAAATCGCTGCAGCATACCCGAACGCAACAGGTGCTGGCCTCCCTGCCGCCTGACCGTTTTTTCCTGGAGACCGATGACGCGGATCTGTCTGTGGAAACGGTTTATGACCGGGCCGCAAAGGCTTTATCAATTGATCATAATTCCCTTGTTTTGCAGATTCAACAAAATGCGGAGACGGTATTTGGTACCGTGATTCAACTATGACAACTGATTTTTCCTGGCTTTCACGGACCCAATTGCTGATTGGTGATGAGGCATTACAACGACTGGCCCAGGCGCATGTGATGGTGGTTGGACTGGGCGGTGTGGGTTCCTATGCGGCGGAGTTTATAGCGCGCAGCGGGGTGGGGCGTATGACCATCATTGATGGTGATGTGGTGGATCCCAGTAACCGCAACCGGCAGTTGCCGGCACTGGCCACGAATCATGGAGAATCCAAAGCACTGATCATGGCAGACAGACTGAAGGCTATTAATCCTGAACTGGAACTGGATGTAGTGCGCGAATTTATTAACCCGGCCATGGTGGAAGAACAACTGAGTCATCGTCCCTCTTATATTATTGATGCCATTGACAGCATCACCCCGAAGATCACATTTATTAAACTGGCGTATGAAAGTGGCCTGCATCTGGTCAGCAGTATGGGAGCCGGGGCCAAACTGGATCCAACCCGGTTGCAGGTGGTGGATATTTCCGAAACACATCATTGTCCGTTTGCCCAGCAGGTGCGTAAACAGTTAAAGAGACATTATGGTATCCATAAAGGAATCAAAGTGGTGTTTTCTCCTGAAATGCCAATTAAAGAGAGCCTGATGCTCACTCCCGGCCAGCGCTATAAAAAATCGGCGTATGGCACCATTTCTTATTTGCCGGCCGTATTCGGGGCCGTGGCGGCCTCTGTGGTGATCCGCGATCTGATGCACCCGCCAAAAAAGAAGAAAAACAAATAATCAATCTTTTTTGTTGCGGGAAAACAGCCATACCAGAAATGTGAGTAACAGTAATCCGGCCGATCCGTAAACGAGATAGCTGAAAGGCATATGTATTAGTTTGTTTAAAGCTACCGCATTCCGGCTGAACATTTTTCAGCAGCCGTATCCTGATTAGGCCCGCTTATGATCAGATTCAGCGGCGGATATGAGTGAACTCACTTCATTCGGTATGCAGGGCTCTGTACTTTCAATATGGAAAACCTGTTGCCATCGGGGTTTGCCGGCTGCTATCATGAAAAAAGAAATCGGAGAGAATATTTATATCCCTGTAGGCTCAGTAACATTGGAAGGCCGGCTGGATGTTCCGGAAAATGCGGACCGCATTGTGATCTTCTCCCATGGAAGCGGGAGCAGCCGGTACAGTCCGCGTAATCAGTATGTGGCCGGACTCCTGAACGAAAGATGCATGGCTACCCTGCTGGTCGATCTGCTTACTTCCCGCGAAAGCATAACCCATACCGCCCGTTTCGATATTGCCCTGCTTACACAACGCCTGGCTGCTGTTACCAACTGGATCAAAGAACAACCGGTATTCCGGAATTATCATATTGCCTACTTCGGGGCCAGTACCGGCGCTGCTTCTGCTTTAGGCGCGGCTTCGCTGATGCCGGGCAGCATTAAAGCAATCGTATCGAGGGGCGGACGACCAGATCTGGCTTACCGTTCACTCCCCCTGGTGCAGGCGCCTGTATTATTAATTGTCGGTTCACTGGATGATGAAGTACTTGACCTGAACCGGGAAGCCTGTAATAAACTACGTTGCCCGAATGAACTGGTAATTGTGGAAGGTGCTTCGCACTTATTTGAAGAAACCGGTAAACTACAGGAAGTGGCCGAACTGGCAGCGGATTGGTTTGAACGGAATTTATAACACTGGAACCCCCTTTTACATACTGTTTATATGCCCATGTTTTTGCGGCTCTTGAACTGGCCGAAGAAACAGTGCTGGTAATTCTGTGCCGCGGTGGTGTATAAACGTATACAATGTATTTCACGTGTTTTGGAAATTAAAAAACACAGCACATGACCGTCCGGTGACAATTCATTGTTGCCTGTCACATTGATGTATGTTTGGTGGATGATTGATGATAGTCATCAAATAACAATTGATTATCACCAACCTTGCAGTCTGATTGTTTTAAAAACCGGCGGCGCTTGCCCCGGTGCCATTTAAATCCCCATTGGGCAGGCTATGATGAAAAGGCCTTCTATCTTTTTCAAATCAGGTAACTTACAAGTAAATCCCTTGCTATATGTCAGACACAATTAAAACCTATAAGGTAAAGGCAAATGATTTTGTCTTCTCCTTTACCCAGGCAGAAATTGACGCGGCCGATTTTTACAAAAGATCACCGGAGGAGTTTAATCTTATCCGCGACAACCGTTCAGTCAATGCCCGGCTTCTCGATGCAGATATTACCGGAAAGAAAATCAAACTGGAACTGGATGGTGAAAGTTTTGATATGGAAGTAAAAGATGAACTGGACCAGATGCTGGACAGCATGGGATTCAGTACAGCCACTACCAAACAAATCAAGGAAATCAAGGCGCCGATGCCGGGGCTGGTACTCAGTATTGCCGTTACGGAAGGACAATCCGTAAAAGAAGGTGACCGTATCCTGATCCTGGAAGCCATGAAAATGGAGAACAGTATCATGATACAGGCCGATGCCGTGATTAAGCGAATCGCCGTTACCGCTGGCCAGGCCGTTGATAAGAACCAGGTATTGGTGGAACTGGAATAACTCACTCTTTAAAATTCTTGCAATGAAAAAAATATTAGTTGCCAACCGGGGTGAAATTGCCCTGCGTATTATGCGGACCATCCGCAAAATGGGAATAAAATCGGTGGCGGTCTATTCGGAAGCCGACCGTCATTCCCCACATGTGTTATTTGCAGATGAAGCTGTTTGTATCGGACCGGCCCCTTCCAATCAGTCCTACCTGAACGGGGATAAAATAATCGAAATCTGTAAGGAGCTTGCTGTGGATGGTATTCATCCGGGCTATGGTTTCCTTAGTGAGAATGCCGATTTCGCACAGAAGGTCACGGATGCCGGTATCGAATTTATCGGCCCCACGCCGGAAGCCATGCGGGTAATGGGTTCCAAACTGGCCGCCAAAGAAAGTGTGAAGAAATATAATATTCCCATGGTGCCGGGTATTGACCGGGCTATTGAGGATGTAAATGAAGCCATTGATATTGCCAATAAAATCGGTTACCCGATCCTGATAAAGGCATCGGCCGGTGGGGGCGGTAAGGGTATGCGGATAGTGGAGAAAGCGGATGATATGCAGGAACAAATGGAACGGGCGATCAGTGAAGCGAAATCTTCTTTCGGGGATGGGTCCGTTTTCATTGAAAAATATGTTACATCACCCCGCCACATCGAAGTACAGGTGGTGGCCGATAAATATGGTAATGTGATCCACGGACTCGAACGCGAGTGCAGTATCCAGCGCCGGCACCAGAAAGTGGTGGAAGAAACACCTTCCGCCGTGGTGACACAGGAAATGCGTGACCGTATTGGCGAAGCGGCTGTGATGGTAGCTAAATCCTGTAATTATGTTAGTACCGGCACGGTTGAATTCCTGGTGGATGATAAACTGAATTTTTATTTCCTGGAAATGAATACCCGTCTGCAGGTGGAACACCCGGTTTCAGAAATGATTATCGGACTCGACCTGGTGGAACAGCAGATCCGGATTGCCCGCGGTGAAAAGCTTGCAGTTACGCAGGCTGATATTAAACCCAACGGACATGCCATTGAACTGCGCGTATATGCCGAGGATCCGCTGAATAATTTTCTGCCCTCTATCGGTACCCTTACCAAATACCAGAAACCCGTGGGTGAAGGTATCCGGGTGGATGACGGATATGAGGAAGGCATGACGATTCCTATTTATTATGACCCGATGATTGCCAAACTGGTGGTTCATGGTAAGACCCGCACGGAAGCCATACAGAAAATGCTGCAGGCCATCAAGGACTATAAAATAGAAGGCGTGGCCACCACATTACCTTTCGGCACGTTCGTGTTTGAACATGATGCTTTCTTTACAGGCAACTTTGATACACATTTTGTAAAGAATTATTATACGCCTGAGAAATTAAAAGAAAAGCAAAAAGCCAATGCGGAAATAGCCGCCCTGGTTGCCTTGAAATACTGGCAGGAGTGCGGTAAGAAACTGCAACCGGTGGAACATAAATCCACCAGCTGGAAACGCAGGCTGGCGCATTAGGGCGGCTCTTGTCATGGTGAGACTGCCTACCGGACAGGCAGGCTTGTCGAACCATGACAAAGTAAAACGATATATCACTCTACACAAAACCTACAACAATGAAATCTAAAGTTGAAATACTCCGAAAAAAACTGGAAGAAGGCAAGCTGGGTGGCGGTGTGAAACGCATCGAAGCCCAGCATAAAAAAGGTAAACTCACCGCCCGTGAGCGGGTGGAACTGCTGATGGATCCCGGTTCTTTTGAAGAAATCGGAGCCCTCGTCATGCACCGCACCAAAGACTTCGGAATGGAAGATCAGAAATTTTATGGTGATGGAGTAGTTACCGGCTATGGCACGGTGAACGGAAGACTGGTCTATGTATTTGCACAGGACTTTACCGTATTCGGCGGGGCCCTGTCTGAAACCCATGCGGAAAAAATCTGCCGCATTATGGATATGGCTATGAAGGCTGGTGCGCCAATGGTGGGACTGAATGACTCCGGAGGGGCCCGTATCCAGGAAGGTGTACGATCACTGGGTGGCTATGCCGATATATTTTACCGCAATGTGCAGTCCTCCGGGGTAATTCCCCAGATCTCTGCCATCATGGGGCCCTGCGCCGGTGGTGCCGTGTATTCGCCCGCTATGACGGACTTCACCATTATGGTGGAAAATACCAGTTATATGTTTGTAACCGGTCCGAACGTAGTGAAAACCGTAACCAATGAGGAAGTCAGTTCCGAAGAACTGGGTGGAGCCTCCACGCACTCTACCAAGTCGGGTGTAACGCACCTGACCGCACTCAATGATATGGATTGTATTAATCAGGTAAAGACCCTGCTGAGTTATATGCCGCAAAACTGTGAGGATGTGGTGGTGAAGTATCCGTATGAACTCGGCGATGAAACCAGGGAAGTGCTTGAAACAATTGTACCGCTCAGTGCCAATCAGCCCTATGATATCCGCAGCGTGATTGAAGGTATTTGTGATATCGATTCATTCTTTGAAGTACATAAATACTATGCGGATAATATCGTGGTGGGTTTTGCCCGGATAGCCGGCCGTAGTATTGGCATTGTAGCCAATCAGCCGATGAGTCTGGCCGGTGTGCTGGATATCGAAAGCTCTAAAAAAGGCGCGCGTTTCACCCGCTTCTGCGATTGTTTCAATATCCCGTTGCTGGTATTGGTGGATGTACCGGGCTTCCTGCCGGGTACGGATCAGGAATGGAATGGTATTATCACCAATGGTGCCAAATTACTGTATGCCCTGAGTGAAGCCACGGTGCCCCGTTGTACCGTCATTACCCGGAAAGCCTATGGTGGTGCGTACGACGTGATGAACTCCAAACATATCGGTGCGGACATGAACTATGCCTGGCCCAGTGCAGAGATCGCCGTTATGGGAGCCAAGGGCGCCAGTGAAATCATTTTCAAAAATGAAATCGCGGCTTCCGATGATCCCGCCAAAAAATTACTGGAGAAGGAAGCGGAGTATGCGGAACTTTTCGCCAACCCATATACAGCAGCCGAACGCGGCTTTATTGATGAAGTAATTGAGCCCAAAGAAACAAGGAAGAAACTGATCAAGGCCTTTGCCATGCTGGAAAACAAAGTGGCCAAACGCCCGAGGAAGAAACACGGCAATATTCCATTGTAATCCTGCGAAATATTCCGCGCTGGCGGGATTACTCAGGATGAATGGTCTGTCTTATTGTCCCCGGAACCAGCCGGTTGCTGCAGGAATATTTCGCGCAGCAACCGGTACAGTTCCGGGTTCTTTTTTTCCATCAGGTCGGGGCGTTCAAAAAAATACTCCGCGGCCACGGCAAAGAATTCAACTTCGCTGGTGCCCCCATAAGGATTTATATCAGAACGGTCGGCACGTATTTTTTTTATCTCCTTCTGCATCGCCTGCAGCCAGGGCAGCACATACGCCTGCTTGACCAGCACTTCGGGAATACCATCCACGGAACCATCGGTTTTGTCCACCAGGTGGGCAAATTCATGAATGGCTGTATTGGTCTTGCTGGTTTTATTACTGAATGCCTGCCGGAGTTCATGCTGTGAGAGTACCATTACGCCATTCAATGCCCCATCGCCCACCATACCCAGTACGGCGCGGTCACTGCCACTTTGTTCGAAATCATGGTTGAATGAATCAGGATAAAGCAATACTTCATTCAGGTTGATGTATTGCCAGTCGGGAAAGGCGAATATGGGAATAATGGCACTGGCGGCAATCAGCAGCCGGTCCAGGTCTTCCACGGTCGTGTTTACACCGGTGATACGGGTGGTTTGCAGAAAAACCTGAATTCGGTTTTCAAACTGCCTTCGGGCAGCGGGGTCCAGTTCATTGTAGAAAACAGATTGTTCCTGTAATACAGGACGCCATTCGTCCGGGAATGCCGGTGCCTGTGTTGTTTTTTTTCGCGTTGAAGAAAAAAAGAAGCCGAGCAGTAAAACCAGGACGGCCAGCACAAACAGAAATAAAAGTAAGGTCTCCATCTGTGTATGAAAGTAAGAAGTTCTGTGTATACCTTATACTCAGATGAGCTCTTTATTATCTGCGGCAATAAAGCACAACCCGATCATCAGGGGTGGCAATCCGTACACCATGGCCATGATGGAATCATCTTTCAGAAAAAAGTAGACCGCCATCAAAAGGGCGCCGCCGATCATCACCCATCCGCCCCGCATTGGGAAAAACCAGGCAAGGATAAAACCGGCCAGGGCCGGAATACAGAAAGGCAGAAAGCGGAGTAAATCATTTCCTTTGCCATTGAGAATATCCGGCAGTCCTTCTCCAATAAAGAAGGCGGCGAAAAAGGCCGTTACCAGTATACCACTGATACGGCCTGTCCAGTTCAGGATGGCGTGATGCGGCATCATTACATGGCTTTTTTAACCGGTTCAGTTTTCAGGTCAGACAGTACTTTCTTTTTCAGCATATCCCGGGTCAGCATTACCGCGTGTTCTTCTCCCATTTTTTCACTCGAAGCCGGATCAAAAGACTGGCTTTGCGCGGAGTAGATCAGTTCGTTTTCATTCAACGCATAGAGGTTGGATTCCCAGAAGTATTTCGTGTCTTCCGTATAATACCCTTCGGAATAAATCCGGCCGTACATAGTACGGGAATAACCCCAGAAGCGGTTGTAGTACATCCGGTAGGGTGTATACTGCACACGGCCGGGCACGTAATACCGTTCGCGGGTTTTATCCAGCAATACAATGGTCATTACGGCATCCACGCCTGAGTTTTTCAGTTTGGCAAGGGCCTGTTCTTCCGTCAGGTTTTCAAATGCTTTTGGATTGTACTCGTCACAGGAACAGGTGGCATCATACCCCAGGTTACGTAGCCCGGTTACCAGTTGCTGTTCCATACTTTCACGGAGATGCCGGTCATTTTCGCGGATCAGTCCCAGTACAATGATTTTCTTAAAGGTCTGCGGCTGTGTTCTGTCAGACTTCCAGGAGCTGGTGATACGGGAAGAACTGCACCCAGGCAGGAGGAAAAGAAACAGGACAGCCAGTTTGAGTAGCTGTTTCATCTGTTTTCGATTTAATTACATTATCAATTTACCCCGGTTACTGACCTGTTTAATATGAGAGGGGTCATCAACCGGAATGAGTACAGTCAACACAAAAGGTTTTTTAAAAATCACACACCGCTTATATGTTATGTCAGAAGGGTTTACAGATAATTGTATGTGTTATATATAAGCGGGACATGATGTCAGCGTGTAAGTGGTAACTTTAATAGAGTTGAAACAATAACCAAAAAGGGCATTCCCATGATAACGGTAATTATCCCGGCATTGAATGAAGAAAAAACAGTGGCACATGTGGTGAGACTGGCTTTTAACTCTCCGCATGTGACTGAGGTAATCGTAGTTGATGATAAATCACTTGACAACACTGTGGAAGAGGCAAAGAAAGCGGGTGCCACCGTGATCACCAGTACCAAACTGGGAAAGGGTGCATCCATGAAAGACGGTGTTCTCTGTGCCGGAAATGAAGTGCTGGTTTTTCTGGATGCGGATATCACGACGTATCCCGAAGATGTGATCACTTTATTGGCTTCTCCATTGCTGAATGACAATATGGATTTTTGCAAATCATATTTTTCCCGGCAGGCCGGTCGGGTTACGGAATTAGTTGCCAAACCCCTGCTTTCCATTCTTTACCCTGCTTTTCCGGCCTTTATTCAACCTTTGAGCGGGATGATCGCCGGCAGAAAATCATTGCTGCGTAAACTTGATTTTGAAGAAGGATATGGCGTGGATATCGGTATACTGATCGATATGTACCAATCCGGGGCAAGGATAGAGGAGGTTTGTATCGGCCATATTGAAAACAAAATGCAGTCACTGGAGCAACTGGGCAAAATGTCGCGGGAAGTGGCCGCTGTTATTTTGCGGAAATCAAAAAACTCAGGGGAAAATAATTATGAAACGCTTGAGCATATTCAGCTGATCCGCGAACAGATGGAATTTGCGATCCGTGAAACCTCCCGCAATCTCCGCAAAGTGGCCATTTTTGATATGGATAATACGCTGCTTCGGGCCAGTTTTATTCATACGGCAGCCAATGCATTCGGTTTTAAAAAAGAATTACTGGATATTCAGACCACACAAAATAATCCTTTTATCCGTACCAAGCAGATCGCCCGGTTGCTTAAAGGACGTGATTTCAGTGAACTGATCCGGCTCGCTGAGTCCATTCCGGTTACGCTGTATACTGAGAAGATTATCGGGACGCTGAAAGAAAATGGGTTTGTGGTCGGACTGGTTTCTGACAGTTACGATTGTATCACGAATCATTTCAAAAATAAATTTGGCTTTGATTTTTCATTGGGTAATGAGTTAGAGTTTTCAAAAAGTGTGGCCACCGGCGAAGTGAAGATCCCTTCCTTTTACTTGTCACATGAGCACAGTGCCTGTACCCATGAATACTGCAAAACTCATGCACTGACGCATATCTGTAAACGATTTGAAGTGCCGCTTTCGGATACGTTGGCCATTGGTGACAGCGAAAATGATATTTGTATCATTAAAAAAGCCGGCATCGGCGTTTCATTCTGTTCTGGTAACAGCCTGCTGGATGCGGTTGCGGATGTGGTAATCAAGGAGCCTGATTTCAAGTTGCTGCAGCCATTGATCGAATAAATCAATACGCTTGCTCTGCCTGGAATCATCCCTTCTTTTTCTTCAGCAATTCTTCAATCCGGCAGGCAATTGATTCCGGGGAGGACCGTCCGGCAGCTCTCAGTTCCTGCAGCATTTCGGCCATGGAAGCCATGGCGGTTTCATAGCGGGTAAACTGTTGCTGCAGTAATTCCCGTTCATCGGTTTCCCAGAAACCACCCTCGTCATTCATGTCAAATAGGCTGAAGTATTTTTCTTTCAGATAACGGAACAACCGGATCAGGGCGATATGCACATCCATACCGGCATACTGTGTTTTGCAGCTGATGGTATAAATCAGTTCAGGGTCCAGCCCGTTCTGTAACAACATATCACGGGTAATCTGGCTGATCGGGGAAAGCAGCCGCCCTTCCGGGGTAAACGTGAGAAACAACGGTTCACATTCCGCCGGCGAAAAATAAACGCCCTCCAGCGTGTCCTCTTCACCGGGATCGAAATAATGATAGTCCCAGCCCAGGCTTTCACATATATCTTTCATCTCGGCCGCCAGCTGCGGCAGAAGAGCCCGGTCTTTGATGGTACCGTTGTAGTGGATGGAGAGTCCCATAATTAAAAGTTGTTTAAAATTCCGGAGAATAAGGATTCATTTCTTCGTTAAAGTTCAGCAATACCCATAAACAGGAAAAGGGAAAAACAACTTCTTTACGGTTTTTTTCCTGAACACTACATGTAGAAAATTACAGTAAAAAGGGAGTATATTTAGCTAACCAACGCTTAAAGCCCTGCTTATGATCTGCCGTCGTTACCTGTCATTGACGTCCTTCCTGCTGTGTTCTTTTTTCGTACCGGCACAATCGGTCAATACAGCTGAACAGATCAATAAAAACAGCTTCAATCCCTCCACTTTATTATGGTACGATAAACCTGCACAGAAATGGGAGGAAGCCCTGCCCGTAGGTAATGGCCGGCTCGGAGCCATGGTGTTTGGGAAAAACAAGGAAGAACGCATACAATTAAATGAGGAAACCTATTGGTCGGGAGGTCCTTATTCCACCGTAGTCAAAGGCGGGCATAATTACCTGAAAGAAATTCAACAGAAAGTCTTTGACGGCAAATTCCTGGAAGCGCATAATCTCTTTGGCCGGCAACTGATGGGCTACCCGGTGGAACAACAGAAATACCAGTCGCTCGGTAACCTGCATTTGTTTTTTAATAACCAGGATAGCGTAACAGCGTATAAACGCTGGCTGGACCTGGCCACCGGGATTGCCGGTGTGAGTTATGATGCAGCTGGTGTACATTACCAGCGGGAAACATTTGCCTCCGCACCCGGACAGGTGATTGTGGTTCGTCTGACGGCCAGTAAGCCCGGCAGCATTTCCTTTACCGCGAATCTCCGGGGCGAACGTAATCAGGCGCACTCCAATTACGCCACCGATTATTTCCGGATGGATCCTTATGGACAGGATGGATTGATACTAACGGGTAAGTCGGCTGATTATATGGGTGTGGAAGGAAAGCTCCGATATGAAGCCCGGATAAAAGCGGTGAATGAAGGGGGTACGATTACTACCAATGGAGTGGATCTTATTGTCACTAAGGCCGATGCCGTGACCTTGTATTTTGCGGCCGCCACCAATTTTGTCAACTACAAAGATGTCAGTGCTAATCCGCATCAACGGGTGGAAGACTGTTTAACTAAACTGGGCAATAAATCTTTTCTTTCCATTTTGAATGAAGCGGTTACTGATCACAGTGGTTATTTCAACCGGGTATCCCTGCAACTGCCTGCCAGCCCGCAATCTTATTTACCGGTACCGGAAAGAATCAAGCGGATACAATCCTCCCCCGATCCGGCCATGACTGCCCTGAGTTATCAGTTTGGCCGTTATCTCATGATCGCCTCCTCCAGACCAGGTACACAGCCTGCCAACCTGCAAGGGATCTGGAATGATAATATGAATCCGTCCTGGGATTCAAAGTACACCACTAATATCAATACGGAAATGAATTACTGGCCGGTGGAAAGCGGCAATCTTTCCGAATGCGCCGAACCGTTGTTGCGCATGATGCAGGATATTACCGACCAGGGTACACAGGTGGCCCGCGAACATTATGGTGCCCGCGGATGGGTCTTACACCAGAACACCGATCTCTGGCGGGTGGCCGCACCGATGGATGGTCCGACCTGGGGCACATTTACTGTAGGCGGTGCCTGGCTCTGCACACAGTTATGGGAACATTATGCCTATACAAAAGATAAAAACTATTTAAAGCAAGTGTACCCGTTGCTGGAAGGATCCGTGCAGTTCTTTATGGATTTCTTAGTGCCGCATCCCAATGGGAAATGGCTGGTGACCAATCCTTCCACTTCTCCGGAAAACTTTCCGGATGGCGGGGGTAACAAACCTTACTTCGATGAAGTGACGGCCGGATTCAGGGAGGGCACTACCATCTGTGCAGGTTCATCTATCGATATGCAGATCCTCTATGATCTCTTTGGTTATTTTACAGAGGCAGCAGCTGTTTTACACATTTCAGATTCATTGACGCAGCAGGTGAAAGCGGCCCGTGAAAAACTGGTGCCGCCGCAGATCGGCAAAGATGGCTCGCTGCAGGAATGGGCCGATGACTGGAAATCACTGGAGAAGAATCACCGTCACTTCTCCCACATGTATGGACTGTATCCCGGTAAAGTTTTATATGAAAAAAGAACCCCGGCCCTGATTGACGCTTATAAAAAAGTTTTGGAAGAAAGAGGCGATGCTTCTACTGGCTTTTCAAGAGCCTGGAAAATGGCGCTCTGGGCAAGACTGGGTGACGGGAACCGCGCGAATAAAATATATAAAGGGTATTTGCAGGAGCAGACCTGCACCTCGATGTTTGCCCTTTGTGGCCGGTCATTGCAGGTGGATGGAAATTTTGGTGTCACTGCCGCGGTGACCGAAATGCTGCTGCAGTCGCAGGACGGATGGATACGCTTATTACCCGCGCTGCCTGCTGAATGGAATGAAGGAAATTTCTCAGGAGTATGTGCCCGTGGTGCATTCGAACTGGACTATAGCTGGAAAGACGGCAAGGTCACGCAACTGAACATTAAATCAAAAGCCGGGGAAAACTGCCGGATCGAGTGGAAACCGGGATTGAAAATCACCTGCAATGGGAAAACGGTTCCGTACAAAAAGGAAAGCAACGGGGTAGTGGCTTTTCAGACCAGCAAGGATAATGTTTATCGGATTCAATAATCGTACATTTATTTAAATTAAAAATATGATTCGCTTTTCTTCCTTTCTGTTCAGCGTGTTTGTCCTGATTGCAGGCAACAGTATGGCACAAACGAAAAAACTGACCCTGGAAGATATTTATACTAGGAACCTGTATGGATCGAAAGGGATCGGTGCCCTGCGTTGGATGAAGGACAATAAGAGCTATTCCACTGTAAAATACAATGAAGGAACCGGGGGCTCATATATTGCCCGGTATGATGTGGCCTCCGGTACTCATAGTATTCTGATCAATTCCAGTCAGCTGATACCCGTGCCGGGCGGCAAACCCCTGGCCATAGCGGACTATGAGTGGTCAGCCGATAACAACAAACTCCTGTTGTTCACTAATACCAAAAAAGTATGGCGTTACAATACCCGAGGCGATTACTGGGTCCTCGATCTGAAAAGCGGGAAACTGTCTCAACTGGGAAAACGGCTGCCGGTGTCTTCATTGATGTTTGCGAAGTTTTCACCCGATGGCAGTCGAGTAGGTTATGTAAGTAAGCAGAATATTTATGTGGAAGAAGTGACGACCGGTAAGATCACCCAACTCACCAGGGATGGCGGTGGTGATATCATCAACGGCACTTTCGACTGGGTATATGAAGAAGAACTGGATGACCGCGATGGTTTCCGCTGGAGCCCGGATGGAAAAACCATTGCGTACTGGCAATCGGATACAAAGGGAGTGGGCACATTCTACCTGATCAATAATACTGATTCCAATTATTCCAAACCCCTGCCTTTTCCTTATCCCAAAGTGGGTACCACTAATTCGGCGGTTAAAGTGGGCGTGGTAGCCGCTAACGGAGGAACCACCAAATGGTTTGCCGTACCCGGTGATCCGCGGAACAATTACCTGGCCCGGATGGATTTTATTCCCGGTTCCAATGAAGTGATGATACAGCAACTCAATCGTCTGCAAAACAGCAATAAGGTATGGATCGGCAATACAGCGAATATGCAGCTGAAGTTGTTGTTCACGGAAACCGACAGCGCCTGGGTGGATATACATGATGATATCGTATGGCTGGACAATAACAAATCATTTACCTGGACCAGTGAAAAGGACGGATGGGTGCATTTGTATAAAGTATCGAGAGATGGAAAGGAAATTAAGCCGATCACCAAAGGAAATTTTGACGTGGTGAATATCAACTGCATTGATCCGGCCGGAGGATATGTTTATTATATCGCCTCCCCGGATAATTTCACCCAACGGTATCTCTACCGCAGCCGGCTCGATGGTAAAGGAGAAGCGGAACGGGTGTCCCCGGCAGACATGCCTGGCCAGCACAGCTATCAGATATCCGCCGATGCGAAGTATGCGATCCACAGTTTCGAAAATGCTCAAACACCCCGCCGTATTTCCCTGATCGATCTTAGTACGCACAGGGAGATCAAGCTGCTGGAAGAAAACAAGGACCTGAAAAACCGGATCAGTGAATTGGGTCTGCGTCCGAAGGAGTTTTTGAAAGTGGATATCGGTCCGGTGGTACTCGATGCCTGGATGATCAAACCCATCAGCTTTGATCTGCAGAAAAAGTATCCGGTTATTTTTCATGTGTATGGCGAACCGGCCGGTTCAACGGTGCAGGATAACTGGAATACCGGTGATAATATGTGGCACCAGTACCTCGCCAATGAACTCGGTTGTATTGTGATCAGTGTAGACAATCGCGGGACGAAAGTGCCGAGGGGTCGTGATTTCCGCAAATGTATTTACCGGCAGATCGGTTTACTCGCGGCTGATGATCAGGCCGCGGCGGCCAAGAAGATCATGCAGACTTATTCCTTTATTGATTCGGCGCATGTGGGTATGTGGGGTTGGAGCGGAGGCGGACAAATGACTTTGCATGGGTTGTTCCGCCATGGCGAAGTATTCAAGACCGGTATTGCCGTTTCCTTTGTGGCCCTGCAAACCTTATATGATAATGTTTACCAGGAGCGCTATATGGGTTTACCAGAGGACAATAAATACGGGTATAAAGAAGGTTCACCCCTGACTCATGCGGGTAAATTACAGGGAAAACTGATGATCATTCATGGTACGGGGGATGACAATGTGCATTACCAGAATTTTGAAATGATGGTGAATGAACTGATAAAGAATAACAAGTTGTTCAGTATGATGTCGTACCCCAACCGCGATCATGGCATCTGGCAAGGCGTGAATACGACGTTGCACCTGCGAAGAACAATGGAGCAGTTCTGGAAACTGAATTTATAATCTACAATCAATCTTATGGCGGTCTGTCCCAGTATATTCAATGATGTGATCGGTCCCGTGATGCGGGGCCCGTCCAGTTCACATTGTGCGGCCTCCTTACGCATCGCGCGTATTGGCCGCGATCTGATGGATGGGGAGATCCGTCATATCCTGATTGAATTCGATCCCAATGGTTCGCTCGCTACCACACATAAAAGTCAGGGTTCGGATATGGGATTGTTTGGCGGCTTCCTGGGTTGGGAAGCCGACGATGAACGCCTGCCTGAATCGGAACGTTACCTGGCGGAAGCCGGTATTACCGTAGAATTTGTGATCCGCGATATCGGGGCGGATCATCCCAATACCTATCAACTGACGCTAAGTAGTGAGCGGGAAGTAAGAAGATTGACTGCTATTTCCACTGGCGGAGGGATGATAGAAGTGATCAGCATTGAAGGAGCAGCGGTCTCCATTGCAGGTGATTATTATGAAACGATTATCGGTTGTGCAGAGCCGGATCGAATTGTTCGTTACCTCGAAGCAACCGTGGTGCATGATTCCATTACGATACATCAGGGAGAGCATCCTTTTATTTTATTCAAAGCGCAGTCATTCCCGGACGATGTAATCTTAAGTGAATTGCAGGCGATGGAGTCCGTTTATTTTATTAAAAGAATAAAACCGGTTATGCCGGTTATGGCCCGCAAAGACCTGGAAGTGCCGTTTATTTCCTGTAATGAGATGCTGGCGTACAATAACGGGAAAGATAAATCACTTTGGGAGCTGGCCATTGATTATGAAAAGGCGCGTGGAAATATTTCAGCGGAGGAAGTGATGGAAAAAATGTGTTCCATCGTCCGGATCATGGGTAATGCCATTGAGACGGGCTTGAAGGGAACGGAGTACCAGGACCGGATACTGGGCAGTCAGTCGCCCCGGTTCCGCGAAAAAATGAAAGCCGGTGCTCTTGTAGAAGGCGATGCCGGTAATCTCATGATCCTGTATGTCTCGGCTATCATGGAAGTAAAGAGTTCGATGGGCGTGATTGTAGCAGCGCCAACTGCCGGCAGTTGCGGGGCTTTGCCCGGTGCTTTGTTTGCCGTGGCTCATTCGTTGAAATTGTCAGAAGATGAATTGGTAAAAGCTATGTTGTCCGCCGGACTGATCGGAGTATTTATTGCCGCTCATGCCACATTTGCCGCGGAAGTAGGTGGTTGTATGGCCGAGACCGGTTCGGGTGGAGGAATGGCCGCAGCAGCTATTGTACAAATGAGAGGCGGGACGTTAGAGCAATCCCTTGCTGCCGCCTCGTTGGCCCTGCAGAATTCACTCGGCATTATCTGCGATCCCATTGGCAACCGCGTGGAAGCGCCATGTCTTGGACGCAATGTGATGGCCGCCGGAAATGCCATTTCCAGTGCCAATATGGCCCTGGCGGATTATGCGCATCTGGTGCCGCTTGATGAAGTAATAGAAACAATGAAAGCCGTAGGGGATCAGATCCATTATACCCTGCGATGTACGAACCTGGGGGGCTTATCAGTAACCAATGCCGCTAAAAAAATCGAAGCGCGGCTGGAAGGACCGCAAATACCAGTTTTTAAAAACTGCTGAGCCGATGTAAAAGGCCGGTTTACCCTTCTCGTGCTTTAGTTTTACCTTTGTGCATCCCCCGCCCGGCGGGGGAATTTTATTATGATTGACAAAGCGAATAAGATACAGAACAATGAGAAAGCCGTACTGGTGGCGGTGATTCAAAAAGATCAGACCGAAACCCAGGTGGTTGAATACCTGGATGAACTGGCTTTTCTGGCCGAGACGGCCGGAGCCATTACGGTAAAGCGGTTTACCCAGAAACTGGCGCATCCCGACAGCCGGCATTTTGTTGGAAAAGGAAAACTCGAAGAGATCAGGAACTATTTAAAGGGCAAGGATATCGGGGTTGTCATTTTTGATGATGAACTCACTGGGGCCCAGATCAATAATATTGAAAAAGAGCTGGAGGTAAAAACGATTGACCGGAGTGATCTGATCCTTGACATATTTGCCCGCCGGGCCAAGACCGCCCAGGCCCGTGCTCAGGTGGAACTGGCCCAGTACCAGTATATCTTACCCCGCTTGCGCGGGATGTGGAAACACCTGGAGCGTCTCGGTGGTGGTATTGGTACCAGAGGACCGGGGGAAACGGAGATCGAGACGGACCGTCGTATTGTTCGGGATAAAATCACTTTATTAAAGAAACGTCTTGCGGAGATCGACAAACAGGCTTTCACCCAGCGTAAGGATCGTGGAGAGTTTATCCGCGTGGCCCTGGTGGGATACACCAATGTGGGCAAGAGTACGCTGATGAACCTGCTCAGCAAGCGGGATGTGTTTGCTGAGAATAAATTATTTGCCACGCTGGATACCACCACCAGTAAAGTGGTGTATGAGAATACGCCTTTTCTTTTGAGTGATACAGTAGGGTTTATCCGTAAGTTGCCACACCATCTTGTGGAGAGTTTCAAGAGTACGTTGGATGAAGTGCGGGAAGCAGATATTTTGTTGCATGTGGTGGATGTGTCGCATCCCAATTATGAAGACCAGATCGGGGTGGTCAACAAGACCCTGCAGGAACTGAATGCTGCCGAAAAGCCTTCATTGACGATTTTCAATAAGATGGATCTTTACGAGAAGCAGACATTTGACGAGTGGCTGGAAGAAGATACCAAAAAGGAAATACTTCATGATCTGTATGACCGCTGGCAGAATGAGACCGGTGGCAATGCGGTCTTTGTAGCCGCCGTAGAGCGTCGCAACCTCGATGGCTTACGCAAGACCATTCTCGATAAAGTGCGGAAGCTGTACAGGATCAGGTATCCGTATAAGACGGATTTTTTTTATGGTCAGGAGGAAACTGAGATGAGTAATGAGTAATCAGTAATTAGTAGCTCCGGAAATTTCAATAAAGAATAGCCAGACGCTGAAAGCCGATAATATTAATTAAAATACTTTGTAATCTGTTTTTTGAAACATAACTTTCCTGCGTAAGGGTTGTACCTGTACTTTCCGGGTCTTCCACACTTACTCATTATTCATTACTGATTACTCATTCTATCATCAACCTCTTCCATGTCAGGGAAAATTTCCTTTCACCAGATCGCCGGCCACCCCAACGAGCTCTCCTGGGCCGAAAACGGCATTGCTGTGGCGGAGCTGAAGGGGAAAAAGATCTGTATTGGCCGGTTTAAAGACGAAATTTTCGCTTTTGCGTACAAATGCCCACATGCCGGGGGTCATATGGCCGATGGGTATATTGATGCCTTGGGGAATGTGGTTTGTCCCCTGCACCGGTACAAATTCTGCCTTCAAAACGGCCGGAATGTAAGCGGGGAGGGCTATTACCTCAAGCACTGGCCGGTGGAGATCCGGGAGGAAGGGGTGTTTGTAGGCCTGGAAGAGACCGGTTTCTGGAATTTTTTTGATAAAAAATGATGGTGCACAACTTGTTAAAAAGCCAAAATCCCTTATTTTTGCAACCCCAATTAGGTATGTCAGTGGGATTTGACTACAGACTCCCGACTACTGACTCCCGACTGGATATATTCCCCTTTAGCTCAGTTGGTTAGAGTCCCGTATGTACGGGATTAATCAGAGGGTCGAGAGGAACACTGGTTCAGACAGTACAAAAAAGCTGGAAAATATTCCCCTTTAGCTCATCCCGCAAAGGCGGGACAAGGTTTGATAGAGTCCCGTAGTTACGGGATTAATCAGAGGGTCGAGAGGAACACTGGTTCAGACAGTACAAAAAAGCTGGAAAATATTCCCCTTTAGCTCATCCCGCAAAGGCGGGACAAGGTTTGATAGAGTCCCGTATAT